>Ga0207695_10001169_pt1 | contig 45284 bp, 33 predicted proteins | sample KBSC54metaG_FD_184354 | JGI IMG/M metagenome (GOLD analysis project Ga0207695, IMG submission 184354) | Corn rhizosphere microbial communities from Kellogg Biological Station, Michigan, USA - KBS C5-4 metaG (SPAdes) (version 2) | ecosystem: Host-associated > Plants > Roots > Rhizosphere > Soil...
AGGCGTACGAGACGAGCTTCGACGCGATGCGTGCGTTCACCGACACGCGCACGGCCGACACCGGCGACGAAATCTGGGTCGTCGAGCATCCGCCCGTCTACACGCTCGGCCAGGCCGGCGACCCGGCCCACCTGCTGGTGGCCGACAGCGGCGTGCCGCTCGTCAAGGTCGACCGCGGCGGACAAATCACCTACCACGGCCCCGGCCAGATCGTCGTCTACCTGCTGCTCGACCTGCGCCGGCGCAAGCTGATGGTGCGCACGCTCGTGACGAAGATCGAGGAGGCCGTGATCGAAACCCTCGCGGCGTATAATCTCGCTTCGGTCCGCAAGGCGGGCGCGCCGGGCATCTACGTGGCATCCGGCGTGCACGAAGGCGCGAAGATCGCGGCCCTTGGGCTGAAGATCCGCAACGGCTGCAGCTATCACGGGCTGAGCCTGAACGTGAAGATGGATCTGCGCCCGTTCCTTGCGATCAACCCGTGCGGCTATGCCGGACTGGAAACCGTCGACATGGCGAGCCTCGAGGTTGCCGCCGACTGGAACGACGTCGCCCACACGCTGGTGGGGCGTCTGATTGCCAACCTCGATGGCGAATCCGCGGCCGCCGACAAGCCGCAGGCACTGGAACATTCGAATGACTGACGTTACCGCTTCCCCCGCACCGGCCGATTCGGCCGCGACCGCAGCCTACGATCCGACCGCCAAGCAGAAGGCGCAGGCGAAGACGGCGCGGATCCCGATCAAGGTCATTCCGATCGAGAAGCTGAAGAAGCCGGAGTGGATCCGCGTGAAGGCGGCCACCGGCAGTTCGCGCTTCAACGAGATCAAGACGATCCTGCGCGAGCACAACCTGCATACGGTGTGCGAGGAAGCGAGCTGCCCGAACATCGGCGAATGCTTCGGCAAGGGCACCGCGACGTTCATGATCATGGGCGACAAGTGCACGCGCCGCTGCCCGTTCTGCGACGTCGGCCACGGCCGCCCCGATCCGCTCGACGCGGACGAGCCGAAGAACCTGGCGCGCACGATCGCCGCGCTGAAGCTCAAGTACGTGGTGATCACGAGCGTCGACCGCGACGACCTGCGCGACGGCGGCGCGGGCCACTTCGTCGAGTGCATCCGCGAAGTGCGCGAGCAGTCGCCGGAAACGCGCATCGAGATCCTGACGCCGGACTTCCGTGGCCGTCTCGACCGTGCGATTTCGATCCTGAACGCGGCGCCGCCCGACGTGATGAACCACAACCTCGAAACGGTGCCGCGCCTGTACAAGGAAGCGCGCCCGGGTTCGGACTACGCGCACTCGCTGAAGCTCCTGAAGGACTTCAAGGCGCTGCATCCGGACGTCGCGACGAAGTCGGGCCTGATGGTCGGCCTCGGCGAGACCGAAGAGGAAATCCTGCAGGTGATGCGCGACCTGCGCGCGCACGACGTCGACATGCTGACGATCGGCCAGTACCTGCAGCCGTCCGAGCACCACCTGCCGGTGCGGGCGTACGTGCATCCGGATACGTTCAAGATGTACGAGGAAGAGGCATACAAGATGGGCTTCACGCACGCGGCCGTCGGCGCGATGGTGCGTTCGAGCTATCACGCCGATCTGCAGGCGCATGGGGCCGGCGTGGTCTGAGCGCCGCGTTAGCGTTACCGCAGCCTTCACGCAGTCGAAAAAGCCCGCAGCGATGCGGGCTTTTTTGCTGGTGCGGCTGCGATCCCCGCATTCGCACGGCAATCGCCGTCCGACCGGACGCACGATCCAATTCAGCGTGGGAAGCAAAGCTGAAACGGCATCGATAGCTTCGCAGGATAAGTTCGCTCCCGCCGCGCGCAAAGCTCCTATAGTCGGCTCTCCCGCAGCAATGCCCGCATTCCGAAGGAGAGCCGCATGTCCCGTTTCAGCTTCATCCGCCGCGCCGTCGTCGCGCTGACCGCCTTTGCCGCGCTCGGCGCGGCGCACGCCGAATCGCGCGAAGTCGTGATCGCGTACCAGGACATGGTCGTGCCGTGGCGCTACGCGCAGGCGAGCGGTGAAGTCGAAAAGGCGACCGGCTACAAGGTCAGGTTCCGCAAGCTCGACAGCGGCGCCGACGTGATCCGCGCGCTCGCGTCGGGCTCCGTGCAGCTCGGCGAAGCCGGGTCGAGCCCGATCGCGGCCGGGCTGTCGCAGGGGCTCGACATTTCGCTGTTCTGGGTACTCGACAACATCAACGACGCCGAGGCGCTCGTCGCGCGCAACGGCTCGGGCGTCACCAACATCGCGGCGCTGAAGGGCAGGAAGATCGGCGTGCCGTTCGTGTCGACGTCGCATTTCCATACGCTCGTCGCGCTGCAGGCCGCGGGCGTCAATCCGAACGACGTGAAGATCGTCAACCTGCGTCCGCCCGAAGTCGCGGCCGCGTGGGCGCGCGGCGACATCGACGCGACCTATATCTGGGATCCCGTGCTGGCGAAGGTCAAGCAGTCGGGCACCGTGCTGACGACGTCGGGCCAGGTTGCGAAAGAAAGCGGCAAGGCGACCTTCGACGGCTTCGTCGTGAGCCGCAAGTTCGCGCGCGAGAACCCCGAGTTCGTCACGCGCTTCGTGAAGGTGCTCGCCGCCGCCGATGCCGATTACCGTGTGCATGCGGCCGCGTGGAAGGCCGGGTCGCCGCAGGTCGCGGCGGTGGCGAAGGTATCGGGCGCGAACGTGCAGGACGTGCCGGCCAGCCTCGCGCTCTACGCATTCCCGACGGCGGCCGAGCAGGCGTCGCCGACGTGGCTCGGCGGCGGTGCGCAATCGGGCGCCGCGAAGTCGCTCGCGGCCACCGCCGCGTTCCTCAAATCGCAGGGCACGATCCAGACGGTGCTGTCCGACTATTCGGCCGGCGTCGATCCGCAGTTCGTGCAGAAGGCCGCGCGCTGAGCGCGGCCACGCAGCGCATCGCGGAGCATCGCTCATGAGCACGCTGGAAGTTCGTCAGGTATCGGTTGCCTATCCGGGCGAGCGCGGTCGGCCGACGACGCAGGCGCTCGCGCGCGTCGACCTGCGCATCGATGCCGGTGAGTTCGTCGTCGCGCTCGGTGCGTCCGGGTGCGGAAAGACGACGCTGCTGAACTGCATGGCCGGCTTCGTCGCGCCGTCGACCGGCGACGTGCGCGTGGACGGCGTGCCGGTCACGGGCCCGGGCGCCGATCGCGGTGTCGTGTTCCAGAAGTATGCGCTGCTGCCATGGCTCGACGTGCTCGATAACGTCGCGCTCGGGCTGCGCTTCGCGCGCGTGCCGAAGGCCGAGCGCGAAGCGCGCGCGCGGGAGATGCTCGCGCTGGTCGGACTCGACAAGCATGCGCATGCGCGTGTGTACGAGCTGTCGGGCGGGATGCAGCAGCGTGTCGGCATCGCGCGTGCGCTCGCGAGCGACCCGCGCGTGCTGCTGATGGATGAGCCGATGGGCGCGCTCGACGCGATGACGCGAGGCACGATGCAGGCGCTCGTGCTCGACGTGTGGGCGCGCACCGGCAAGACGGTGTTCTTCATCACGCACGACGTCGAGGAGGCGCTGTTCCTCGCGACGCGTCTCGTCGTGATGACGCCGGGCCCCGGCCGGATCGCCGAAACCTTCGAGTTGCTGTTCGCGCGACGCTACGTCGAATCGCGCGATGCGCGCGCGGTGAAGTCGTCGCCCGATTTCATCGGGTGGCGCGAGCGTCTGATCGCATATCTGCATCGCGACGAAGCCGTCGGGGAAGCCGCGTGACGCGGCAGGGCGTGGCCGTCGGGCGCGGTCGGATCAGCACTTTGCACAGGCAGGACAGCATGAGCACGCAGGATTCGTGGACGGCCGATCGCACGGCCGCGAGTTTCGAGCAGGACGAACACACGACGCGGCGACCCGCGGCGGCGCGCCCGACGCGCGCGTCGCGCCGTTACCGCTTGCCGGGGCAGGGAAAGACCGCAGGGCTGAGCGCGGCGACGGTCGCTGCGCTGGCCGTGCTGTGGTGGGTCGCGACGCATCGGCAGTGGCTGCCGCCGTTGTTCCTGCCCGCGCCGGACGCCGTATGGACGGCCTTCGTCGACGCGTGGCACGGCCGCATCCAGGGCGGCCTGCCGCTGTCCGAACATCTGCTGTGGAGCACTGCGCGCGTGTTCGGCGCATTCCTGCTCGCGACCGCGATCGGCGTGCCGGCCGGCATCATGATGGGCGTGAGCCGCGTCGCGCGCGGCGTGCTCGATCCGCTGCTGGAGTTCTACCGGCCGCTGCCGCCGCTCGCGTACCTGCCGCTCGTCGTGATCTGGTTCGGCATCGACGAAACGGCGAAGCTCGTCGTGATCTTCCTCGCGTGCTTCGCGCCGATCGCGATGGCCGCGCGCGCCGGCGTGCGCGCGGCGACGGTCGAGCAGATCAACGCCGCGTATTCGCTCGGCGGCAGCTTCACGCAGATCGTGCGGCACGTGGTGCTGCCGGCCGCGCTGCCGGAGATTCTCACCGGGCTGCGGATCGCGATCGGCTTCGGCTGGACGACGCTCGTCGCGGCCGAGATGGTCGCCGCGACGGCCGGGCTCGGGCAGATGGTGCTCAACGCATCGAGCTTCCTGCGCACCGACATCGTCGTGATGGGGATTCTGATCATCGGCGCGATCGCGTGGCTGTTCGATCTCGCGATGAGGTGGGTCGAGCGGCGGGTGGTGCCGTGGAAGGGGAGAGGCTGAACGGGCGCGGAGATCGTCCTCGCGTTCCTCGATCCGATCGCGTTGCCGACTGCAGCCTGGCTCGGCGCAGGCTGCGCGTGGCGGCCCGAATGCTGCCCGCCCCGACCAGCCGCAGCCGTGCCTTCGGTGGCTGGTCCGCCATTCCTCCGTATAAAACGAACTCGTGGGCGGCAACTGCTGGCTGTCACGCCCAAAAACAAATTGTCTGTCGGTGCGCGCCAATTCTTCATAAGATATTTTTATCTCAAGCAAAGAAGGCGCAGTGCAGCGCATCGAGGAGACGATACGGATGGACAAGGAACTGTGGCGCCTGAGCGCAACGGAGGTCGTGGCAAACCTGACGCAACGCGAATGCTTGGCCCAGGAGGTCGTCGCGAGCTGTCTCGAGCGGCTCGATGCGGTCAATCCGCAGACCAACGCGGTCGTCGACGTGCTTGCCGACGACGCGATGCGCGCCGCGGCTGACGCGGACGCGCGGATCGCCCGAGGGGCGCGGGTCGGCCCGCTGCACGGCGTGCCGGTAACGGTGAAGGTCAATGTCGACATGACCGGGCGTGCGACGAGCAATGGCGTCGCCGCCTATCGCGACGTCGTGGCGGTCGCCGACAGCCCGGTCGTTGCGAATCTGCGCAAGGCAGGCGCGATCATCATCGGCCGTACCAATACGCCCGCGTTTTCGCTGCGCTGGTTTACCGACAACGAGCTGTACGGCCGGACGCTGAATCCGTGGGTGCCCGGCCTGACATCCGGCGGATCGAGCGGCGGCGCGGCTGTCGCGGTGGCGACCGGCGTGGGCGCGATCGCGCACGGCAATGACCTGGGCGGCTCGATTCGATATCCGGCGTATGCGTGCGGCGTTGCGGGATTGCGCCCGAGCCAGGGGCGCGTGCCCGCGTTCAATCCGAGTCAGGCGCACGAGCGGACTCCGGCCGTTCAGCTTGCGTCGGTGCAGGGGCCGCTTGCACGCACGGTGGCCGATCTGCGTCTCGCGCTGCGGGCGCTCGCTGCGCCGGATCTCAACGATCCGTGGTGGGTGCCGGCGCCGTTGAGTGTCGACGCGGGGCCGACGCGCGTCGCGTTGTGCCGGCAGATGGACGGCATCGAGGCCGATCCTGCGGTGCTCGACGCGCTCGATTTTGCCGCCGGCTGCCTCGATGCGGCAGGCTATTCCGTCGTGCACGCGACGCCGCCGGCGCTGCGGGAAGCGGCCGATCTGTGGCTCGCGTTGACGACGGCCGAAATGGAGGCCGGCATGGGCGGTGCGATCGACACCTACGGCGACGACGCGGTCCGGGCCGCTTGCGCGAGCATGATGCATCTCGCGAAGCCGCTCGACACGGTCGGCTACATGAACGCGCTGTCGCGGCGATCGTCGGTGCTGCGCCATTGGCAGGTTTTTTTCGCCCGTCATCCATTGCTGCTGATGCCGGTGTCCTGGCAGCGCCCGTTCCCGATCGATGCGGACCGCCGCGGAGACGACGCGATGCGGCGCATTCTGGATGCGCAAAGCCCGATGCTCGCCACCGCGATTCTCGGCCTGCCGGGCCTGTCCGTGCCGGTCGGCGCGGTGGATGGGCTGCCGGTCGGCGTGCAACTGGTGGCCGGGCGCTTTCAGGAGGGCCGTTGCCTTGCGGCGGGCGAGGTGATCGAGGCGCGTTGCGGTGTGACGACGCCGATCGATCCGCGACGCGGTCCGTTGCACTGAACGGTGCTTCGCGCAGGCAGGCGCTGCCGATCGGCATGCGACATCGCCGAGCGCGGCCGCTTGCTCGAGCGGCGGATCGTGCCGTGGAAGGGGCGAGGGTAGGGGCGGCACGGCGCGCGGGTGGTGTACGCCGGGTGTATGGCGCGGCGCGTGACGGTAATGAGCGTACAGGGTCGCGAAGGGAAGAGGCCGGGTTTCGTGTCGATCGAAACCCGGCCCGTTCTGGATGATGCTGTCGGCAATGCCGCGACGGCTTACCAGCGATAGCCGGCGCCGGCGCCGACTGCCACGGTGCCTCGTGTATTGGTCGACCCGGACGCCTTGACGACCCAGCGGCCGTTGCGGGTGGCGGTCGACAGACCGAACGCGACGGCCGACTGACCGCTGTACGTGCCGCCGGCAATCGATACCATGCTTTCGCCCGCCAGCGACGCCTGCGGCAGGTTCGCGATCGCGACGGCGGATGCGATGCCGCCGCTTGCGTCGCGCCGGTAGTGATCGATGTCGGATCGAACGCTGCCGATCTGGTCGTTCAACTGCTGCACGTTCACGGCATCGGTCGGCGCGGTGCCGGCCTTGACGTTGGTGATCTGTCGTTCGTGGCCGGGCGAGCCGACGGAGACCGAGTCGTCGCGATCGGCGACGGAGTTTGCGCCGAGCGCGACCGAATTATTGCCCGATGCCGTCGCATTGTTCCCGAGCGCGACGCCGCCATTGCCGGATGCGTTCGAGTTCTGGCCGAGCGCCATCGAATCCGATCCGGTCGCTCCGGAGCCGTCGCCGAGCTGGGCCAGCTGGCTGCCATGCTCGCCCGTCGACGGGTTGGCGCCGGTGCCGTTCTGCTCGACATTCGTCACGCGAGAATTCAGTGAATCGACGCTGCTCTGGAATTTCTGCTCCATCGCAAAGAGTTGCCCGCCGTTGACGGCCTGCATGCTGCCGGCCGCGATTGCGCCTCCCTTGACGTTGTCGAGCAAGGTGCCGCCAACACCGCCGAGCGTCGCGCTGCCGAGCGTCAGGTCGTCGTACACGATCGCGCCGAGCGGCTTGCCGTTCGGGTCGATCAGGCCGGCCGCCTTGAGCTGCGCGACCGTTACGGCGTCGGTATCGCCGGTGCCGTTCGACAGGCCGGTCAGCGTGCGCGTGCCGTTCGCGCCGGCGACGCTGACGGACGTGCCGCCCTTGTCGGCGCCGATCGAGATCGCGAGACTCGCCGGGTCCTGCCGGACGAGGCCGGTCGTGCCGTTGTCGAGCTGCGCACCGAGATCGTCGACGTCGGTGCGGACCGACTTGACGTCGGTTTCGACCGTTGAGACGCGGCCGTCGATCGTCGTGACGCGGCCGTCGAGATTCGTCAGCGCATTGCCGATGTTGTTGAACGATTTCCCGTCGATCGTGTAGTTCGGGCCGCGAACGGTACCGTCCGCACTGACAGCGGCATCGCCGCCGAGTGCGTCGACGACAGGCTTGAGCTGCGACAGGTTGGTTGCGTCGGTGTCGCGCGTGCCGGCCCGGAGGTTGACGAGCTGGCGCTCGCTGCCTGCGTCGCCGACCGAGACAGTGTTCGCGCGGTCGGCGACGCTGCCCTCGCCAAGTGCGACCGCGCCGTGCGCGGTGACCTTTGTGTCCGCGCCGAGCGCGAGGGCGCGGTTCGCGTTGACGTTCGACGAGACGCCGAACGCGCTCGAGCGATCGCCGTGGACGTTCGCGTTTTCGCCGACGGCGACGGTAGCTCGCCCGTCGGCGACGGACGTCGCGCCGATCGCGATGGCCGAGTAGTCGCCGCCAGACTCGCCGTTTGCGTTCGCGCCGGGACCGATGGCGATCGAGCCGGCACCAGACGCGGCCGGATTGCCGCCGGTGCCGGCATTGACGATCAGGTTGTCGAGAACGAGATCGTCGGCATGGCTGTAGCTAGGCAAGAACGCGGCTGTCGAGAGGGCCAGCACGGACAGGCGGGCGGCCGTCCGGCGTGGCTGCTTTGTGGAACGGTGCGGGCGTGCGTTGCCGGTTGGTATGGCTAGAAGGCGAATCATGAATCGTAGTCCTGAATGATTGAATTCGTGCATTCGGACGTTCAATGCCGATATGCTTCATCGGCAACGGGACGTTGCACCGTTGCCTGCGAACTGCACGCCGGAATCGAATGGCCGAGACGTGAGTCAGCGACTATACGTAGCGGCAGATGCGTCGTCGATCAGACAGTTACGAAATTGAAGTTAGCGATATGGGACAGGACATCGCGTATCGATCGGGATGTCGCAGTTGGACAAGACGCGCGAACAGGAGGCGGCCAACGTCTGTCGGACGAGTCTGAATTTCGTCGTGGCGGAGCGGGCGAACGGTATCGCGGCGGCGCGTCGCGCCGCCACGCCACGCAAGGAACCGCTCAATCCCCCATCGCGATCCCTTCGCGCCGCGGGTCCGCTCCGCCGAACCACACCGTCTGCCCCTGCACGTTCAGCCGCTGGATGCCCTGCAGGCCCGAGTTCATCTCGACGACCTGCACGTCGTGCCCGCGGCCCTTCAGCCCGTCGACGAGCGCGTCCGACACGCGGCCGCGCTCGAGCTGCGTCGGCCCGTTCATCGACCCGAAGTTCGGCAGTGCAATCGCCTGCTGCATCGTCATGCCCCAATCGAGCACGCCGACCAGTGTCTTCGCGACGTGGTTGATGATCGCGGGGCCGCCGGCCGAGCCGACGATCATCGTCACCTGCTTCGTCTTCTTGTCGAACACGAGCTCCGGCGACATCGCCGAGCGCGGCCGCTTGCCGGGCTGCACGCGGTTCGCGACCGGCCGGCCGTTGTCGTTCGACACGAACGAGAAATCGGTGAGCTGGTTGTTCAGCATGAAGCCGCGCACCATCAGCCGCGAGCCGAACGCGTCCTCGATGCTCGTCGTCATGGACAGCGCCTGCCCGTAGCGGTCGACGATCGCGATGTCGGACGTCGACGGCAATTCGGGGCTGCGGTCGTCGGCCATCGCGAGCGTCGCGCCCCGCGGCGCGCCGGCCTGCACGACGCCCATGCTGCTGTCGCCGATCAGCCGCGCGCGCTGCGCGAGGTAGGTCCTGTCGGTGAGGCTTGCCCAGTTGCCGCCCGGCAGCGGCACGAAATCGGGATCGGCGACATAGCGCGCGCGGTCCGCATACGCGAGGCGCCCGGCTTCGCTGAACAGGTGCGCGGCGAACGGCGTCGGCTCGTAGCCGACGTCGTTGCGCACCGGTTTCTGCGCGCCGATCTGCTGCCAGTCGGGCATCGCCTCGAGGATGCCGAGCATCTGCGCGATCGCGAGGCCGCCCGACGACGGCGGCGGCATCCCGCAGACGACCGAGCGCCGGTAGTCGGCGCACAGCGGCGTGCGCACCTTCGCCTTGTAGCGCGCGAGATCCTGGAGCGACAGCAGGCCCGGATTGGTCGGGTGCTTGCGCACCTTGGTGACGATGTCGCGCGCGATCGCGCCGGTGTAGAACGCGTTCGCGCCGCGCTCGGCGACCTGGCGCAGCACGGTTGCGAGCGCGGGGTTCTTCAGCACCGTGCCGGCCGCTTTCGGCGTGCCGTCCGGATTGTAGAAGTACGCACGCGCGGCTGGGTCGTTCTTCAGGTACTTGTCGTTCGCGATCAGCGTCGCGAGCCGCGGGCTGATCGTGAAACCGTGCTCGGCGAGCCGGATCGCCGGCTGGAACAGCCGGCGCCACGGCAGCTTGCCGTGCGCGCGGTGCGCGGCGTCGAGCATGCGCAGCACGCCCGGCGTGCCGACCGAGCGCCCGCCGACGACGCCGTCGTAGAAGCCCATCGGCTGGCCGGTCGGCCCGTAGAACAGGCGGTCGGTCGCGGCGGCCGGCGCGGTTTCGCGGCCGTCGTACGCCTGCGTCGCGTTGCCGTCGAAGTACAGCATGAACGCGCCGCCGCCGATTCCCGACGATTGCGGCTCGACGAGCGCGAGCACCATCTGAGTCGCGATCGCGGCGTCGATCGCGGTGCCGCCGGCCTTCAGCATCTCGTAGCCGGCCTGCGTCGCGAGCGGGTTCGCGGCCGCGATCATGCTGTGCTGCGAAGTCCAGCCCGGCTTGTCGATCCAGCCGGACGACAGCTCCGGCGCATGGAAGCCGGGCAGCGGCACGGCGGCGCCCGACGCGGGGGCAACCGGGACGACGGCGCCCGACGGCGCGGACGGGGACGTGCAGCCGGCGTTGAACGCGATGAGCGCGACGGCGGCGAGCAGCGTCCAGGGACGCGAATGCGGACGAATCCGGTCGAACATTGAACCCTCGGCAGCAGTGAATTCGAATGAAGCGATGGTGCAGGCGCAACGGGGCTGCGCGCCCCGGCGCGCTATTGTCGCCGCGCGGCCGGCGGATTGTCACCCGACAGGAAACCCTGACGCATCCCGCCGGGCCCGCCCCGGCCGGCCTTTCCGGCCTGTTCGAGGATGAACTCTATGAATGTCGACGTCGCGCGCGTGTGGTGCCGGTTCGGCATGTAGAGCATGTACATGTGCGTGCCGAAGATGCTGAGCCGATACGCGTCGAGCGACGTGACGACGGCGCCGCGCCGCATGTCGTCCTGCATCACGTAGTCGGGCACGATGCCGACGCCGACCCCCGCGAGGATCGCCTGGCGCAGGAACAGGAAGTTCTCCGAAATCAGCGTGGGTTCGAGCAGCACCTCGTGGCGCTCGTCGCCGAGATACGCGGCGATCCTGAGCTGGCGGCCCATCACCGTCGCGGTGACGACCGGCGCGGCGGCCAGCGCGCCGAGGCTCGCGGGCATCCCGTGCGCGGCCGCGAATGCGGCCGACGCGCACGCGACGTAGCGCACCGCGCCCATGTCGCGCGCGACAAGGTTCTGCGGCGGCTCGGGCATCACGCGCACCGCGATGTCGATCTCGTCGCGCATCAGGTCTTCCACGCGGTTCTCGAACACGACGTCGAGCACGATGCCCGGATGCAGCCGCTTGAACGCGAGCAGCCATTCGGACATCACCATCTGCCCGTAGCCGCTCGGTACCGACAGCCGCACGCGGCCCTGCAGGTCCTGGCCGAGCGTCGTCACCGATTCCTCCGCGGCGAGCAGCTCGTTGCGGATGCGCCGGCCGTGCTCGTACAGCTTCAGCCCGATTTCGGTCGGCTCGATGCGCCGCGTCGTGCGCCGCACGAGCTGCTGGCCGATCGAGCGCTCGAGCTGGTTCAGCCGATAGCTGACGTTCGCGCGGCTCATCTTGAGCCGCTGCGCGGCCTTGCTGAGATTGCCGGCGTCGAGGATCTCGACGAGCAGCGTCAGCGCGTTCAGGTCCATGCGTTCGCTCCTGATCCGTCCCGTTTAACGGTTGGAAAGCATTCAATGTCAAGTCAGACTTGACAGCTTGTAAAAGCGTGCGGGAATTGTCAATGAATCTCGATCAATCGAGAATCGGTGCATGTCTGGTGCATATGACAGGACAGGAGACACCATGAATTCACCCACCTCACCCCAAACAGGCACGGTCACGCGCGAGCGGCGCGACAAGGTGCTCGTCGTCACGATCGACCACCCGCCCGTCAACGCGCTGTCGGCCGACGTGCGGCGCGGCCTCGCCGACGCGCTCGACGCCGCGCAGGCCGACGACGCGATCCGCGCGGTGCTGATCGTCGGCGCCGGCCGCAACTTCATCGCGGGCGCCGACATTCGCGAATTCGGCAAGCCGCCCGTGCCGCCGTCGCTGCCCGACGTGTGCGAGCGGATCGAGTCCAGCGCGAAGCCGGTCGTGGTCGCGCTGCACGGCGCGACGCTCGGCGGCGGGCTCGAAGTCGCGCTGGCCGCGCATTACCGGCTCGCGGTGCCCGGCGCGAAGCTCGGGCTGCCCGAAGTCACGCTCGGCCTGCTGCCCGGCGCGGGCGGCACGCAGCGTGCGCCGCGCCTGATCGGTGCGAAGGCCGCGCTCGACCTGATGCTGACGGGCCGCCACGCGAGCGCGGACGAAGCGCTCGCGCTCGGCCTCGTCGACCGCGTCGCGCACAGCGACGACACGCTCGCCGAAGGTCTCGCCTATGCGCAGGAACTCGTATCGCTCGGCGCGCCGGTGCGCCGCACGCGCGATGCGCAGGGGCTCGCCGATCGCGCGGCCGCGCAGGCCGCGATCGACGCGGCGCGCGCGGAACTGCCGAAGAAGTCGCGCGGGCTGTTCTCGCCGGCGAAGATCGTCGAAGCGGTCGAGGCCGCGCTCACGCAGTCGTTCGACGCGGGGATGAAGTTCGAACGCAGCCTGTTCCTGCAGTGCATCGACAGCCCGCAGCGCGCGGGCCTCGTGCACGCGTTCTTCGCGGAGCGCGAAGCCGCGAAGGCGCCCGAGGCGCGGCGCGCGAGCGCGCGGCCGGTCGAGCGGATCGGCGTGGTCGGCGGCGGCACGATGGGCGCGGGCATCGCGGTCGCGGCGCTCGACGCCGGGCTGCCGGTGACGATGATCGAACGCGACGAAGCGTCGCTCGCGCGCGGCCGCGCGCACGTCGAGAAGGTGTACGACGGCCTCGTCGCGAAAGGGCGGATGACGCCGGCCGCGCACGCGGCGCGGCTCGCGCGCTTCAAGGGCAGCACGTCGTACGACGCGCTCGCGCAGGCCGACGTCGTGATCGAGGCCGTGTTCGAGGACATGGCCGTGAAGAAGGCCGTGTTCGCCGAGCTCGCGCGCGTCTGCAAGCCGGGCGCGGTGCTCGCGACCAATACGTCGTATCTCGACATCGACGAGCTGGCCGCCAGCATCGACCGCCCGGCCGACGTGATCGGCCTGCATTTCTTCTCGCCGGCCAACGTGATGAAGCTGCTCGAGATCGTCGTGCCGGCGCGCGTGAGCGCGGACGTCGTCGCGACCGCGTTCGCGCTCGCCAAGCAGTTGAAGAAGACGCCAGTGCGCGCAGGCGTATGCGACGGCTTCATCGGCAACCGGATCCTCGCCGTCTATCGCACGGCGGCCGACTACCTGATGGAAGACGGCGCGTCGCCGTACCGGATCGATCGCGCGGTGCGCGAATTCGGCTTCCCGATGGGGCCGTTCCAGGTGGTCGATCTCGCGGGCGGCGACATCGGCTGGGCGACCCGCAAGCGCCGCGCGGCAACGCGCGATCCGCGCGCGCGCTACGTGGAGATTTCAGACCGGCTGTGCGAGCGCGGCTGGTTCGGGCAGAAGACGTCGCGCGGCTACTACCTGTATCCGGACGGCGCGCGCGTCGGCACGCCGGACCCGGAAGTCGAAGCGATCGTTTCGGAAGAACGCGCGAAGAAGGGCGTCACGCCGCGCACGTTCACCGACGACGAGATCCAGCGCCGCTACCTCGCCGCGATGATCAACGAAGGCGCGAACGTCGTGCACGAAAAGATCGCGCTGCGCCCGCTCGATGTCGACGCGGTGTTCCTGTACGGCTACGGCTTCCCGCGCTATCGCGGCGGCCCGATGCACTACGCGGACACGATCGGCCTCGCGAACGTGCTCGCCGATATCCGCGCGTTCGCGAAGGAGGATCCGCTGTTCTGGAAGCCGTCGCCGCTGATCGTCGAACTCGTCGCGCGCGGCGCGGATTTCGCGAGCCTGAACCGCATCGACTGAACGCCAACCGCATTCGCAACGGACCGAAGATGGACCTCGATTTCACTCCCGAAGAGGAAGCCTTCCGCACGGAAGTGCAGCGCTTCCTGCAAGCCGAACTGCCCGAGCGCATCGCGCGCAAGGTGAAGGGCGGCCTGCACCTCACGCGCGACGACATGCGCGAATGGCACGCGACACTCAACGCGCTCGGCTGGCTCGCGAGCCACTGGCCGCGCGAATACGGCGGCCCCGGCTGGAGCGTCGCGCAGAAGTTCCTGTTCGACAACGAATGCGCGCTCGCCGGTGCGCCGCGCATCGTGCCGTTCGGCGTGAACATGCTCGGCCCGGTGCTGATCAAGTACGGCAACGAAGCGCAAAAGCGCCACTGGCTGCCGCGCATCCTCGACGGCACCGACTGGTGGTGCCAGGGCTACTCGGAACCGGGCGCCGGTTCCGATCTCGCGGCGGTGAAGACGAGCGCGGTGCGCGGCATCGACGCGCAGGGCGAGCACTACATCGTGAACGGCCAGAAGACGTGGACCACGCTCGGCCACTACGCGAACATGATCTTCTGCCTCGTGCGCACCGCGACCGACGTGCGCAAGCAGGAGGGCATCAGCTTCCTGCTGATCGACATGAACACGCCGGGCGTCGACGTGCGCCCGATCATCACGCTCGACGGCGAGCATGAAGTGAACGAGGTGTTCTTCACCGACGTGCGCGTGCCGGCGGAAAACCTCGTCGGCGAAGAGAACCGCGGCTGGACCTACGCGAAATACCTGCTCACGTACGAGCGCACCAACATCGCCGGGATCGGCTTCTCGACGGCCGCGCTCGACCGGCTGCGCGCGGTCGCCGCGAAGGTGACGAAGAACGGCAGGCCGCTCGCGGACGATCCGTTTTTCTCAGCGCGCGTCGCGCGTGTCGAGATCGAGCTCGAGAACATGCGCACGACCAACCTGCGCGTGCTGGCCGCGGTCGCGGGCGGCGGTGCGCCGGGCGCGGAAAGCTCGATGCTGAAGATCCGCGGCACGCAGATTCGCCAGGAGATCGCGTCGCTGATGCGGCGCGCGATGGGGCCTTACGCGCAGCCGTTCATCGACGAAGCGCTCGATGCGGACTACGACGGCGAACCGGTCGGCCCGGACGACGCCGCGAGCGCCGCGCAGCAGTACTTCAACAACCGGAAGCTGTCGATCTTCGGCGGCTCGAACGAGATCCAGAAGAACATCATCGCGAAGATGATGCTCGGGCTGTAACGAGGAGCGCGACGATGGATTTCCAGCACACAGAGGACCGCCGGATGCTGGCGGACACGTTGAACCGCTTCATCGCCGAACAGTACGCGTTCCCGGTGCGCGATCGCATCGCGCGGTCGGCCGAAGGCTTCGATCGCGCGATGTGGCAGCGCTTTGCCGAGCTCGGCACGGTCGGCGCGCTGTTTCCCGAAGCCGACGGCGGCTTCGGCGGCGCGGGCTTCGACATCGCCGTGGTGTTCGAATGCCTCGGGCGCGGGCTCGTCGTCGAGCCGTTCCTCGGTGCGCTGCTGGCTGGACGCGCGCTGTCGCTCGCCGGCGGCGATGCGCATCGCGACAAGCTCGCGGCGCTGATCGACGGCAGCGCGAGCGCCGCGTTCGCGCACGACGAGCCGGGCTCGCACTACGAACTGACGACCGTGCGCACGCGCGCCGAACGCTCGGGCGACGGCTGGGTGCTGACGGGCGCGAAGGGCGTCGTCGACCAGGCCGCGCAGGCGGCGTTCTTCGTCGTCAGCGCTCGCGTGTCGGGCCACGACGACGATGCGGCCGGCATCGGCCTGTTCGTCGTGCCGGCCGATGCGCCGGGCGTATCGCTGCGCGATTACCGGAAGATCGACGGCGGCCGTGCGGCCGAGGTGCGTTTCGATCGCGTTGCGCTGCCGGCCGATGCCGCGCTCGGCGGGCCGGGCGGCGACGGTGACGGCGAAGCGGGCGCGGCGCTGCTCGAGCGCGTGCTCGGCTACGGGCTGCTCGCGCTGTCGGCGGAAGCGCTCGGCGCGATGGACGTCGCGAAGGAACACACGCTCGACTACCTGCGCACGCGCAAGCAGTTCGGATTGCCGATCGGCAGCTTCCAGGCGCTGCAGCACCGGATGGCCGACCTGCTGCTCGAAGTCGAGCAGGCGCGTTCGGCCGTGATCAACGCGGCCGCGCAGCTCGATGCGCCGCGCGCGGTGCGCGAGCGCGCGCTTGCGGCGGCGAAGTACAGCATCGGCCGGATCGGCGCGCTCGTCGCCGAGGAGAGCATCCAGTTGCACGGCGGGATCGGGATGACGTGGGAGTTGCCGCTGTCGCATTACGCGAAGCGTCTCGTGATGATCGATCACCAGCTCGGCGACGAGGATCACCATCTCGCGCGCTACATCGCGCTGTCGAAACAGTAACAGCGGACAACGCGAATGGAGGAGACAAGAATGACGAACGAACCGCGCGCATTGCCGCTGGCCGGCGTGAAGGTGCTCGATTTCTCGCGCGTGCTCGCGGGCCCGTGGTGCGCGATGGTGCTCGCCGATTTCGGCGCGGAAGTGATCAAGGTCGAGCATCCGGTGCGCGGCGACGACACGCGCGACTGGGGGCTGCGGATCGGCGCTACCGAGACGACCTACTTCAACAGCGTGAATCGCAGCAAGCGTTCGATCTGCGTGGACCTGCAGACCGAAGCCGGGCAGCGCGTCGCGCGCGAGCTGGCCGCGCAGGCCGACGTGCTGATCCACAACTTCAAGTTCGGCGGCGCGGAAAAGCTCGGCCTCGGCTACGACGCGCTGGCCGAACTGAACCCGCGCCTCGTGCACTGCGCGATTTCCGGCTACGACCGTTCGGGCGCCGAGGCCGCGCGACCCGGCTACGACCTCGTCGTGCAGGGCGAGGCCGGGCTGATGGCGCTGAACGGCGAGGCCGGCCAGCCGCCGCTGAAGTTCGGCGTCGCGGCGGTCGACCTGTTCACCGGCATGTATTCGGCGCAGGCGATCCTCGCCGCGCTGTACGAGCGCCATGCGACCGGGCGCGGGCGGCGCATCGAGATGGCGCTGTTCGACTGCGGGCTGATGATCACCGCGTACTACGGGCTCGACGCGCTGTTGATGGGCGAGGACCCGCCGCGCTACGGCAACGCGCATCCGTCGATCGTGCCGTACGGCGTGTTCGACGCGGCCGACGGCCCGCTCGTGATCACCGTTGGAAACAACATGCAGTTCGCGCGCTTTTGCGAGGCGATCGAGCGGCCTGATCTCGCGGCCGACGCGCGCTACAAGACCAACCTCGGCCGTTCGGAAAACCGCGCGGACTTGCTGCCCGAGCTTCGCCGCGAACTCGCGCGCCGGTCGCGCGCGACGCTGCTTGCGGCGCTCGCCGATGCGGGCATCCCGTGCGGCGAAGTGCTCGGATTGCACGAAGCGTTGAGGTCCGAGCGTGCGACCAGTGCGGGGCTCGTCACGCGGCAGCCGCATCCGGTCGCGGGCGGTGTCGACGTGCTCGCGCCGCCGTACCGCTTCGACGGCGCGCGGCTGCCGGTGCGCGGCGCGCCGCCGGTGCTGGGCGCCGATACGGACGCGGTGCTCGGCGGCTGGCTCGGTATGTCGGCCGACGAGGTCGCGCGGCTGCGTGCGGATCGCGTGGTCTGAATCGATATTTGCCGCCGCGGCGCGGGCGGGGCGGCTGTCGCGCCGGCCATCTACAAGACAAGCCTCGCGAAACGACGGGGCGCCCTGCGGGGACTGGAGCAAGCGCTGAAGCGCCGATTCCGGTCGACCGCGAAGCATGGGACCAGAGTAAGCGCTAAAGCGCCAACTCCGGTCGACCGCGAAGCATGGGACCAGAGTAAGCGCTAAAGCGCTAACTCTGGTCGACACAGGAGACAACATGGAGCTTTCCGTCATCGAATCGGTCACGGCGCGCCGCGACTACCAGCAACTCGTGCGCGCGCGGCGCCGCTTCAGCTTCACGCTGACGGCGCTGATGATCGCGACCTACTACGGCTTCATCCTGCTCGTCGCGCTCGCGCCGCACGTGCTCGCGGCGCCGCTGTATCGCGGCGCGACGACGACGGTCGGGATCGCCGCGGGCGTCGCGATCATCCTGGTCGCGATCGGCTTGACCGCGTGCTACGTGCTGCGCGCGAATCGTGCGTTCGACCGCCGGGTCGACGCAATCCTGCAGCGTTCCTGACGGAGGCCGACATGCGACGCACATCGATCGCGCTCGGCGCGCTTGCCATTCTCGTTTCCTCCGCCGCCCATGCGGTATCGGTCGCGGGCCCGATGCCCGACAAGGTCGAGCTGAACCCGGTCGCGATCGGGATGTTCTTCGCGTTCGTGTTCGCGACGCTCGCGCTCACACGCTGGGCCGCGCGCCGCACGCGCTCGACGCGCGACTTCTATACGGCCGGCGGCGGCATCACCGGGCTGCAGAACGGGCTCGCGATCGCGGGCGACTACATGTCGGCCGCGTCGTTCCTCGGGTTGTCCGGGATGGTGTTCATGTTCGGCTTCGACGGGCTCATCTATTCGATCGGCTTTCTGGTCGGCTGGCCGTTCGTGATGTTCCTGATCGCCGAACCGCTGCGCAACCTCGGCAAGTTCACGTTCGTCGACGTCGTCGCGTACCGCTTCGCGCAGCGGCCGATCCGGCTGCTGACCTCCGCGAACGCGCTGACGATCGTCGTGCTGTACCTCGTCGTGCAGATGGTCGGCGCGGGCAAGCTGATCCAGTTGCTGTTCGGGCTGTCGTACGGCACGGCGGAACTGATCGTCGGCGTGCTGATGGTGGTCTACGTGTTCTTCGGTGGGATGACCGCGACCACCTGGGTGCAGGTGATCAAGGCCGTGCTGCTGCTGTGCGGCGCGACGCTGCTCGTGTTGCTCGCGCTCGGCGAATTCGGCTTCAGCGTCGACGAGATGTTCCGCCGCGCGGTGGCCGTGCATCCGGGCGCGCTCGGCATCATGGGGCCCGGCAAGCTGATCCGCGATCCGGCCAACGCGCTGTCGCTCGGCATCGCGCTGATGTTCGGCACGGCCGGCTTCCCGCACATCCTGATGCGCTTCTTCACGGTGCCGAACGCGAAGGAGGCGCGCAAGTCAGTGCTCTACGCGACCGGCTTCATCGGCTACTTCTACCTGCTGACCTTCGTGATCGGCTTCTCGGCGATCGTGCTGCTCGCGCAGCATCCCGAGTTCTTCAAGCTCGGCGCGAACGGCACGTTCAACCTCACGCACGACCTGCTCGGCGGCTCGAACATGGTCGCGGTGAAGCTCGCGCAGGCGGTCGGCGGGAACTGGTTCTACGGCTTCATCGCGGCCGTCACGTTCGCGACGATCCTCGCGGTGGTCGCGGGCCTGACGCTCGCCGGCGCGACGACGATCTCGCACGACCTGTATGCGCAGATGTGGGCGCGCGGCAAGCCCGACGAGCGCCTCGAGATGCGCATCTCGCGCGCGGCGACGATCGTGCTGTCGGCCGTCGCGATCGGGCTGTCGATCCTGTTCGAGCACGTGAACGTCGCGTTCATGGTCGGGCTCGTCGCGGCGGTGGCCGCGAGCGCGAATTTCCCGGTGCTCGCGATGTCGATCTTCTGGCGCGGGATGACGACGCGCGGCGCGGTGCTCGGCGGCGGCCTCGGCCTCGCGTCGGCGGTGGCGCTCACGGTACTGTCGAAATCGGTGTGGGTCGACGTGCTGCACCACGCGCACGCGCCGGTGTTCCTCGACAACCCGGCGCTCGTGTCGGTGCCGCTCGCGTTCGTCGGGATCGTCGTCGGCTCGCTCGCGGATCGCAGCGAGCGCGCACGGCGCGAGCGCGACGCGTTCGCGCAGCAGGAGTTCTACGCGCAAACCGGCCTGCTGGCCGGCGAGGCCGTGCAGCACTGATGGGTCTGACAAGTGTGCCGGTCCGTCCGGATCGCCGGACGGATATTTTCCGGAAATCCGGAATCCCGGATTTCCTTGCCTGCCGCATTATGAGAAATACAATAAAAACAATGGTTTGAGGGGTTACGGAAACCTGGCATCGACCTTGCGTTATAAAGCGCACGGCCATCCCCCGGCCGGACTATTAAACCAAGCGTTGCATGAGATCCGGTAAGCGCCGAAACGCCGACTCGGGTCCACAGGAGACAATCGATGACCACTGCCTTCCTCCCCCTCCGGATGTCGTGAGGCATCGCTTGTTGCGGCACGGCAGCCGCGCGGGCGAATGACTCCCCTGGCATTCGCCTGCGCGCGTGACGCCGTTTCCACCGGCTCATCTACTTCAGCAGGAACCATCGTGAAGAAGAAACCCTTCTACAAAGTGCTCTACGTGCAGGTGATCTTCGCCATCATCGTCGGCGTGATCCTCGGCCACTACTACCCGGCGCTCGCCACCGACATGAAGCCGCTCGGCGACGGGTTCATCAAGCTGATCAAGATGGTGATCGGTCCGATCATCTTCTGTACGGTCGTCACCGGCATCGCCGGCATGGAGGACATGAAGAAGGTCGGCCGCGTCGGCGGCAAGGCGCTGCTGTACTTCGAGGTCGTGTCGACCTTCGCGCTGCTGCTCGGCCTCGCGGCCACGCACATCCTGCGTCCGGGCGTCGGCTTCAACATCGATCCGGCGACGCTCGACGGCAAGGCCGTCGCGTCGTACGCGGCGAAGGCGCACGGGCAGTCGACGGTCGACTTCCTGATGCACATCATCCCGAACACGATGGTCGACGCGTTCGCGCAGGGCGAAATCCTGCAGATCCTGCTGATCGCGCTGCTGTTCGGCAGCGTGCTCGCGCACCTCGGCGAACGCGGCAAGGTCGTTACCGACTTCATCGACGGGCTCACGCGCGTGCTGTTCGGCATCGTGCACATCGTCACGAAGCTGGCGCCGATCGGCGCGTTCGGCGCGATGGCGTTCACGATCGGCAAGTACGGCGTCGGCTCGCTGGTGCCGCTGCTCAAGCTGATCGGCACGTTCTACCTGACGTCGGTCGTGTTCGTGCTCGTCGTGCTCGGCGCGATCGCACGCTTCACGGGCTTCTCGATCATCCGCTTCGTGTCCTACATCAAGGAAGAGCTGCTGATCGTGCTCGGCACGAGCTCGTCGGAAGCCGCGCTGCCGCAGCTGATGGAAAAGCTCGAGAAGGCCGGCTGCTCGCGTTCGGTCGTCGGCCTCGTCGTGCCGACCGGCTATTCGTTCAACCTCGACGGCACCAACATCTACATGACGATGGCCGTGCTGTTCATCGCGCAGGCGACCAACATCGAACTGACGTGGATGCAGCAGCTCACGCTGCTGGCGGTCGCGATGCTGACGTCGAAGGGCGCGAGCGGCGTGACGGGCGCAGGCTTCATCACGCTCGCCGCGACGCTGGCCGTCGTGCCGACGATCCCGCTGTCGGGCATGGTGCTGATTCTTGGCATCGACCGCTTCATGAGCGAATGCCGCGCGCTGACCAACATCGTGGGCAACGGCGTCGCGACGGTCGTCGTGTCCGCCTGGGAGAAGGAACTCGACCGCAACAAGCTGCGCCAGGCGCTGAAGGGCGGCGGCGAGGTTTCGGCGACCGAGACGGCCGGCGTCTGACGTCATGAAGGAGCAGGCGGCGGCACCGCCCGCCGGCGGCACCGCCCGCGGCGGCCGAGGCGTTGACAGGGAGGCCTATGACACAATAGGCGATCCGCATCGCCAGGAAGCCTCGACCGTGACGCGCCGCCTGCTCATCCTCGTCGTGCTTGCCGCCGCGCTCGTCGCGGCGTGCGCGCTGACGTGGACGATTACCTGGCAACGCGGCGTCGCCGAGCTGCAGCGCAACGCCGCGGTGCGCGTCGACCGCACCACCAACGCGCTCAAGAGCACGCTTGACCGCTACGAATCGCTGCCCTATCTGCTCGGCAGCCATCCGTATGTGCAGGACCTGCTCGCCGAGCCGAAGCGCGGCGACTACACCGCGCGCGTCAACCGCTATCTCGAAGATCTCAACGAACACGCGCACGCGACCGTCACCTACGTGATCGGCGCGGACGGCCTGTGCGTCGCCGCCAGCAACTGGCGCGCGCCCGACAGCTTCGTCGGGATCGAATACCGTTTCCGCCCCTACTTCCTCGACGCGATGAACGGCCGGGTCGGCCGCTTCTTCGGGATCGGCACGATCTCGCGCGATCCCGGCTACTACATCTCGCAGCCCGTGTGGCGCGACGGCAAGATCGCGGGCGTCGTCGTCGTGAAGCTCAATCTCGAATGGTTCCAGGGCGCCGATGCGTCCGAGCCGCTCGTCGTCGCGGACGATCACGGCGTCGTGTTCCTGTCGTCGGTGCCCGCGTGGAAGTACCACACGCTGCGGCCGTTGACGGGGCCCGTGGCCGCGTCGATCTACGAGACGCGCCAGTACGCGCAGCAGCCCGTCACGCCGCTGCCGCTGCGCATCGAGCAGACGCTCGGCGCCGATGCGGAGATCGTGCGCCTCGGCGCGGGCCTGCGCGCGCCGCGTTTCCTGGCCAGCAAGCGGCGGATCGGCGAGCCCGACTGGCTGCTCGTCACGCTCGCGCCGATCGCGCCCATCGACGCCGATGCGCGCAACGCGACGATCGTCACGGGCTTCGGCTTCGTGTCGGTCGCGCTGCTCGCGTTCTACTGGCGGATGCGCCGCGCGCGCGTGCGCGAAATGATCCGCGGCCGCGCTCTGTTGCAGCAGGCGTACGCGGAGCTGAACCGGCGCGTCGAGGAGCGCACGGCCGACCTGTCGGAAGCGAACGAGCAGTTGCAGAAGGAAGTCGGCGACCGGATCCGCGCGGAGCAGGAGCTGCGCGCGGCGCACGATGAACTGATCCAGGCGAGCAAGCTGGCCGCGCTCGGCCAGATGGCGGCCGGCATCACGCACGAACTGAACCAGCCGCTCGCGGCGCTGCGCAGCTTCTCGGACAACACGCGCGTGCTGCTCGATCGCGGCGAGCAGGCGGCCGCGCGCGAGAACCTCGAGGCGATCGCCGCGCTCACCGAGCGGATGGGCAAGATCACGAACCAGCTGAAGCTGTTCGTCGGCCGCGCGAAGCCGCGCAACGAGCGGGCGCTCGTCGTGCGTGCGCTGCGCAGCGTGCTGTCGCTGCTCGGCGATCGCCTGCGCGGCGTCGCGCTCACGCTGACGCTGCAGGACGCGGCCGTATCGCCCGCGCACGGCGTGCCGCTCGATCTGGCGCGCGACTACCCCGAGCTCGTCGCGCGTTGCGAGGACCTGCGCCTCGAGCAGGTGCTGATCAACCTGCTCGGCAATGCGCTCGACGCGGTCGCGGGCATCGCGGCGCCCGCGATCGAAGTGACGATCGCGGTGTCGGCCGCGACGCTCGCGGTCGAGGTGCGCGACAACGGCCCCGGCATCGCGCCCGACCTGTTGCCGCGCCTGTTCGAGCCGTTCTTCACGACCAAGGAAATGGGGCGCGGGCTCGGGCTCGGCCTCGCGATCTCGTCGTCGATCGCGAGCGACGCGGGCGGTGCGCTGACCGCGCGCAACGCGCCGTCGGGCGGCGCGCTGTTCGTCTTGACGCTGCGGCGCGCGCGCACGCATCATCCGGACTCCGTGTCCGAGCCGGCGGGCTCGCACTAGGCCCGGTCGGCGAACGACCGGCATCAACGCCGCCGCGCGCGCAACCCTGCCGCGCGGCCCGTCAGGAGCAAGTGAGTACGATGGCCAACCGGCTGCAAGTGATCTATATCGAAGACGATGCGCTCGTTCGCCGGGCGAGCGTGCAGAGCCTTCAACTGGCGGGCTTCGACGTCGCCGGCTTCGAGTCGGCCGAAGCGGCCGAGAAGGCGATCGTCGCGGACACCGCGGGCGCGATCGTCAGCGACATCCGGCTGCCCGGCGCAAGCGGGCTCGACGTGCTCGCGCAGTGCCGCGAGCGTGTGCCCGACGTGCCCGTGATCCTCGTCACCGGGCACGGCGACATCTCGATGGCCGTGCAGGCGATGCGCGACGGCGCATACGACTTCATCGAAAAGCCGTTCGCGGCCGAGCGCCTGATCGAGACGGTGCGCCGTGCGCTCGAGCGGCGCGAGCTCGTGCTCGAGAACCATGCGCTGCGGCGCGAACTGGCCGGGCAGAACGTCGTTGCGCCGCGCATCATCGGCCGCAGCCCCGCGATCGAGCAGGTGCGCAAGCTGATCGCGAACGTCGCGCCCACCGACGCGTCGGTACTGATCAACGGCGACACCGGCGCCGGCAAGGAACTGATCGCGCGCAGCCTGCACGAGCTGTCGCCGCGCCGCGACAAGCCGTTCATCGCGGTGAATTGCGGCGCGCTGCCCGAGCCGATGTTCGAGTCGGAGATGTTCGGCTACGAGCCCGGCGCGTTCACCGGCGCGGCGAAGCGGCGCGTCGGCAAGCTCGAATACGCGTCCGGCGGCACGCTGTTCCTCGACGAAATCGAAAGCATGCCGCTCGCGCTGCAGGTGAAGCTGCTGCGGGTGCTGCAGGACGGCGTGCTGGAGCGGCTCGGCTCGAACCAGCCGATCCGCGTGAACTGCCGCGTCGTCGCGGCCGCGAAGGGCGACATGAGCGAGCTCGTCGCGGCCGGCACGTTCCGGCGCGACCTGCTGTACCGGCTCAACGTCGTGACGATCGCGCTGCCGCCGCTCGCCGAGCGCCGCGAGGACATCGTGCCGTTGTTCGAGCACTTCATGCTCGATGCGGCCGTGCGCTACGGGCGGCCCGCGCCCGTGCTGACCGACCGGCAGCGCGCGAGCCTGATGCAGCGCGACTGGCCAGGCAACGTGCGCGAACTGCACAACGCGGCCGACCGTTTCGTGCTCGGCGTGGCCGACATGCCGCAGGAAACGGGCGGGGGCGGCGACGCTGCCGACAACGAGCAGACGCTGAAGGAGCGCATCGAGCAGTTCGAGCGCGCGGTGATCGCCGAGGCGCTGAACCAGACGGGCGGCGCGGTCGCCGCGACGGCCGACCGGCTGCATGTCGGCAAGGCGACGCTTTACGAGAAGATGAAGCGCTACGGGCTGTCGGCGAAAGGCGAAACCGAGCGCTGAAAAGCAAACGGACCGCGGAACCGGGCTGGCCGGTCGTGCGGTCCGTTGGCGGGGAAGGGCGCTGCGCGCTGCCCTTCGAGCCGTTGTCGGGCGGCGCTCAGGCCGCGTTGCTGTCGAGCGCCTTCTTGAGCAGCGCGTCGAGTTCCGCGAACTGCGGTGCGCCGACGTAGCGCTTCAGGATCTTGCCGTTCCTGTCGACGACGAAGGTCGTCGGCGTGAGCTGCACGTTGCCGAACTGCTTCGCGACGCTGCCGTCGTCGAGCGCAACCTTGAACGGCAGCTGGCGCGTCTGCGCGTAGTTCGCGACGTACATCGGCGGATCGTAGTTCATCGCGACCGCGACGAATTCCAGCCCCTGACCCTTGAAGCGGTTATAGGTATCGACCATCTGCGGCATTTCCTGCATGCAGGTCGCACAGCTCGTCGCCCAGAAGTTCACGAGATAGACCTTGCCCTTCAGGTCGCCGGAGGTCGAGACTTTCTGGCCCGACAGCAGCGTGAACGTCGCGTCCGGCGCGCTGGACTTGCCGTTGAACGCGAAGACGCCGGCTACGGCGATGGCCGCGACGACGACCGCCGCGACGATGTAGCGGACGGGGCCGGCGCTGCGGCGGGCGGGAGGCGTGGTGTTCATCTGCGGTGCTCTCGGAGTCGGTCGATGACGCGGATCGATGCAAAGGGCGTCGAAATTCGTCGCTCATTTTAGCGCGAATGCGGTGCGCGCACCGGCGGCCACCACGCATCCCGGTTTTCACGTTCGGCGGATAATGGCCGTTTTGCCTGCCCGATCCACGCCATGCCGAAGGAAGTCTTCGATTCGTTGCGCCCCCTGTTTCGTCCGCTGCGACACTTCGCCGCGCTTGCCTGCGCAAGCGCCGTGCTGGCCGCGTGCTCGCCGTCGTACGACTGGCGCACGCTGCACAACGACGCCGGCTATACGATCGACCTGCCGGCGAAGCCGACCGTCGAGGAGCAGCCGGTTGCGCTCGGTGGCACGTCGATGCCGATGCGGATGCAGGCCGCGCACGTCGACGGCGCGGTGTTCGCGGTCGGCACGCTGACGCTGCCCGACGACCGCGACGACACGCGCCGCGCGGCGCTCGAGTTCCTGCGCGCCGGGCTGTCGCGCAACCTCGAAGGCGCGCCGCGGACGGCTTCGGTGCCCGTGCCGCTCGCGGCCGGCGGTGCGGTGAACGGGCTCGAATTGCGCATCGCGGGTGCGGCGGCCGGCGGCGATCGCGCGCGCAAGACGATCGTCGCACGGCTCGCCGCGCGTGGCCGGCACGCGTACCAGGCTGTCGTGATCGCCGACGGGCCGATCGCCCAGGAGCAGTTCGACCAGTTTTTCGGCTCGTTCAAACTCGACTGATGGCGGCCGGCGAGGGCGCTCAGACATCGTGTGACAACTGAAAGTTCATTCGCAGCTTTCGGCGCTAGTCGCCGGATTTTGCGAGGTTTTTTCGGCTATCCACAGCGCATGTGGATAACTTTGTTGAAAAGTCGGCCGGATTTCCCGCTAAGCCGCGCCGGACGGCCCTTCCGCCCGTTTCGAGATTTGCTCGTGTTTTGAGAAAAATCAATAAAAACAAATAGATATGGATTCTGCGCCGGACAGGCCCCGGCAAGCCGCGATCCGGGGTCAGATTCGCGAAATTGTGCATAAGTCAAGTCTTGACAGCCGGATTTTGTCATCCGAAGGCGCTCAGAGCGACGTAAGCACGCGCCGGTAGCGGATAGCGTGAATACGCTAACGAGTCCGCCATCGAGCCGCCGCAGACGAGGGGTGGATTGTCGACAGTCCTTCCGAGTTCGTCCAATGTCTCTTCATGGCCGCTGAGAGTCATCGGAGGCACCCGCATTCCTCCGTTGCCGTACGAATCTAAAGCCTGGCAGCGTTCCGTTAGCCTTCCAGTACCGCCCTCTCGATGAAGAAGCCCGCCTCTAGCCAAGGGTGGCGTACCTCGTGGCGCCAGGATCGCCATACCTCATCAACGGGATACTCCGCCTCGACCGCGATTGCCTTTATCGATGTTGGGACGTGTCGGGTTCGTTCCACCAGCGACAAGAATCGATGGTGTAGGCGGGTGACCGGAAAAGTGTGGGTGAGAAAGTCGCGACGTAGGATCACCGCATAGGAATCCTTGGCAGCGGGAAACCGTGGCGAGCGGCCGGCGCGAACCTCGTGGTAATACCAGGCGACAGGATAGCGATACTCGATCAGAGCCAAGCAAGGCTGGAGGATCAGTGCCTCATCGTCGACCGACGCGTCGGGCCAGGGCAGTCCCTCGTGGCCCGGTGCGTCGAACAGGCGGTACAAATCGCGCTCGTAAGCGGCCAGGTCGATCATGAAGTCGATCCATGACTCGCGTCTTTCCGGCGGTTGGTCCCGATCAGGACGATTGTCCTCGAGCCATTTCGGAAAGCGCCGACCGAGTTCGTACAGCGTGTAGCTGTCGGACGGATACGTCCGCAGATATTCGTCGGCGAAATCGGCAAAAAGAGCGCTTCCCAAAGTGTGGCGGCTGGCGGGAAACTGCTCTTCCAAACATTTTCGCAAGCGCAGAATATAGCTGCGCTGATAGATCGCCAGACAAGCCGAGGATGACAGATTCGGCCCCGGTAGAAACGTGTCGGCGATGGTGTCGGCATCGGTGCCATCCGGCGCGATCAGCGCGTCGAGCATCCAGCGTTGTAGCGACTGCAAGCGATCGTCTCCTGCGTTCATGACGAGCACACGGCGCTGTTGCTCATGATCTCGGGCACGAGAAACGCAACTGGGGTGGACACGGCCTCGACGTTGTCTGGCTGCGGCCGCCCGGTAGCTTCGACCCGGGTGGGCGCGTCGCCGTCGATGATCTGTCGCGCCCGCATCAATTCGGCGTGCACGCGCTCGAAGGCCGGCACATCGCCATCCCATTCGAGCAAAGTGGCAGCTTGCTCGCTGCGTTGCCAAGCCAGGCGGAACAGATTCCACACCGCCGGAGAAACCGGGCGATCATGCGTGTCGACGATATGAGTGCCGCAATGCTGATGTCCCGCCAAATGCAATTGCACGACGCGATCGAATGGGAACTGGTTCAGGTAATCCATTGGATCGGTGCCGGCATTGAAGCAGCTGACATAAACGTTGTTGACATCGAGAAGCAGCCAGCAGCCCGTTGCGCGGCTGAGCTCGCGCAGAAAGGCGGGTTCGTCCGTAGTCGACTGGCGAAAGCGGACATAGGTGCTGGGATTTTCCAACACCAACGGCCGTCCCAGTAACTCCTGTGCCGCGACGACCCGGGCGCTCACATGCTTGAGCGTCCTTTCGTTGAGCGGCAGCGGAAGGAGATCATGACTGTTGATCCCGAGCGCGCCGGTCCAGCACAGATGGTCGCTGACCCAGCGCGCCGATACCTCGTCGGCCAGCCGCCGCAAACGGGCGAGATAGTCGCGATCGAGCGGGTCGGTACTGCCGATCGACATCGACACACCGTGTAGCACGATCGGATATCGCTCAGCGATCTGTCGCAGGACGGCGCGCGGCCGTCCACCCGAATCCATGAAATTCTCCGAGATCGCTTCGAACCAATCGACTGGCGGCCGCGTTGTCAAGATATGGTCGAAATGCTGGTTGCGCAGCCCGACACCGAATCCCAGTTGGTGTCCGGCCGCACCCCTTCGAAGTTCAATCATGCGGCGCTCCTTAGCTGCAGCTGCCGGCGCCGCTCATGCCGCTGGAGCCGCACGCCGTCATGCCATGACCGCTATATTCCTGGATCCATTCGATGGTCGGGCCGTACTGGAACAATTCGGGATGCGGCGGCTGTGGCGGCTGGGGCGGCAACGCCGCGTTTTTCTTGCGCAGTTCGGGCCAGGTTTGCTCGGCGAACACTTCACGTGCACGCAGCCAGACGCTCTTGCCACGGTTGCGCCCGTCGGTGCTGAAGCGCTCGGCATTGATCGGCGTGGCACAGCAGCCTTGTGTGGCGCAAGCGTTCGCACCAGGCGCTTCCTGCTCCCGTCCTGTGCCATACAGGCCGCAACCACCTTGACCCGCACACGCGTTTTGGACGCGACAGGTGTGATCCGATACGCTTGGCGAGTTCGGTTCGGCAAAGTTGAATTCAAGCGCGGTCGAGCAATACCCTTGGCCTGCGCACGCATTGTCACGAGTACGGCCTTGCCCCTTGCATTGATTCAGTCCCATGCAGGCATGCCGTACCTCGCCAGGCAGTAACACGCCCGGCGCGGGCGGCGCCGCGGGGAACACTGGAATGCCCTGATACTTACTGACATCGCAGCCGGGCTTGCCCAAGGTCGGCTGATCGGGCTGCGCCTGCCATAGGCCGCTGACATCCGGCAACGAGGGGATCATGTCGACGAAGTATTGCGCGTCGCTGCTGTACCAGGATTCGCTGCCATATTTGGCGTCCATCCCGTTACACATCGCGACCAGCGTAGCGAAGGCCTGGTTACGCGGGCCAAGATTGATATTCTCGAAAGTCGGCGCGAACTTTAAAGTGCTGGGGTAGCTGTCGGTCCCGGACAAGGGGATTTTCCGCATGGCCTGGATGACCTTATCCAGGATCCAAATCATCGATCGGTGCAGCGTCTGATTGAAATACAGCTTCTGCTGACTTGGTTCAATGAGGAAGATGCTCTCGGTCATGATCAGCATGTACTGATATAGGCCGCTGACGATGTCGGCGAGCTCGCGGCGCCCAGGCGGGTATGCGGCGGCCACCGGATTGTCGGGATAATCGAACATGATTTTTGCCAGCTCTTCGCGGCCGAACTGACGTGCCGCCGGCGGCGGAGGAGGCGGCAGGTTCCGCAGTTTTTCGTCGTGGGGATCGTAGCCTGCGAGTTGCGATTGCAAAGTCAGGAACTTGTAGTAATGCGAGAGTTCGTGATGCGACTCATCGTCGAACTTGTGAGGGCCGAAGCCTTCGCCCTCGGCGTCGATCGTCTGGATCGCCTTCATGGCATCTTGGCGTGACGCAATGGTCATCAGCGCGCTGCGGCCGGCATGGCTGTCGCCGCGGCTCGCATAGGCGGCTGCGTTCGCCGCGGAGCCGCCAACCGGTGTCGGTACCGGGCAACCGAAATTGAAGCTGGCAGTCGGATAGACCGAGTCGATATTGTTCGGCGAATAGTTGGACGGCTGGATCTGGGCCGGCGCCCGCCCCGCTTTGAAATCGTCGTCGGTGATGTGCTGCGAGCTAATGATGCACCGAAGGTAGGAATAGATCTGGCCGATTGTTTGCCAATTGTTCAGCTCGGGCGGGGCGTCCGCTGCGGCCGGGTATTCGACTTCGAGGAAATGCCATAACTGCTCGGACGAGAATTTAGCCAGCGGAAGCGCCATTGGCTTACGGTCCGGGCCGAGCCTCGCATGACCGGGTAGGTCGGTCGGGTACGGTGAGGGCGAGCGCAAATAGAGTTGGGGCTGTACGCCGAGCGAATAAAGCATGTTGGACGACAAGGACAAATGCAGCATTTCCTCGACAGCCACGCTCATCATGATGCCCCCCGCCTGGCCGGCGAAGCGGGACAGGTCCGTTGCCGGAAAGCCTTCCGGGGTGCGGTTGATCGAGTAGTAGGCGAACAAATAGAGCGGCACCGTCGCCAGTTCGATCTCGACCGCGGTCTGCAACCCGTCGCGCAATTCCGTCAATGCGCGGGCGCGATTCCAATGCTCGTCGATATGGCGCACCAGGCGTTGCTCTGCTTCGCTGAGGGGGCGCACGGGAATATCTTTGTCCGTTGAGTCGAGATGGGACATGCTGATTTCTCCAGGTCGGTCATGATGATTTCTTCGTCAACGTATTGACCGTCACATGCGGGAAGGACACGCGGCCGCCGCGTACCGTCAGGAGCATCGTGATGGTCTGGGTGTATTGCAGCTGCGGAAAGCTGGTTCCCCCATCAAAACTTTCCAGCCAGCAGGTAAAGTCGTAGGCGGTGACATTGCTGTTCTTTTGTTCGAAGCCGATATTGCTGACAGCGCCGTTTCCGTTGGAAGAGCTGACGGCCAACGTTATGAAATCGCTCGGTGCTTGGATGGCGAGCGCGTCAACGAGCGCTTGGTTCGGATTTGACGTGTAGGTCAGATTCGGATTCGTTGCCGCGTTCTTCCAGAAGTACGGAAAGCTGTCGACGTCCCCCGAAGGCAGCACCGCCGCCGGTGGAATGATCGGGACTCCGGTGCCAGTGGCGTATGAACCCAGGGCAAGGATCGAGTTGCCGTGCGGGACTGACATCTGCTTGGCGAGGTTGAACGCCTGAGTGGGCGCAACGCTGAATGCGACAGTCTGATTGCCCAAGCCTTCACTGAAACCATTTCCGTACGGACCGAGAGGCTGCTCCTGGTCGGCCAGCAGCAAGAGGGAGCCGTTTTCGGCATGTACCAGGGCGTCCTTGTTGGAGCCCCCCGCGAAGTAGACGCGCTGCTCATAGAAAAGCGTATAGGCGACCTGTGCACCGTTGCCGTTGCGATTGAGCACCGGACCATGAATGGCGGTAAAGGTCAGCTCCTCGTAATAGGCGAAGTTCTTGAGGAAATAGCCCAGGGGCGACGAGGGATCGGCTTGCGGCAAGGGCATCACGTTGTATGAGAACGGACAGTCGGGGCCGCCTTTGCCGGAGCTGCCCAGCGGTTGGTTAGTCCACGTGCCAATCAAGTACTGCAGCGGCATGAGTTTCCTGGCCGGAATGCATGGCACGATTTGCTGCGGGTCGCTGACGAGCGGCATCGACAGGTCGGGAGCGGTGTTGCTGAGATAGACGAATACGGTGACGCTGCCGATATTGGCGCTCATGTCCTTGGTCAGATCGTCATTGATGACCAGCTCGAGCGGGCCCGACTCGCCTTTCGGAACTACCGTGGGACCGTCGCCGACCCAGAACGGATGGCCCGTGCCGATCCGCCCGACAAGCCCGCCTACCGTGCAGCCGGGTAACGGAGCACCGCTGCTGGAGGCGTCGTACATCGGGTTACCGTTCGCATCGTAGTCCACGCCGTCGTCATCCACTTGCCACATGCCGGTTTGATAGGCGATGGTCACGCCAAGGTCGCCGTCGACCGTGATTCCCGTCGAGTGCCAAGTTTGATTCGCAGCGACCGTAACCGCTTGCGATGGAAATCCCCGGTCCATATGCCCGCCTTAAATGGTAGGTGCCGACGTTGGTTTTCGATAATTCTAGGATCTAAACGGCAGGCCCGCGAATTTTCGTTGATTCCACTCGCCGAGAAGATAAAAGAGTAGCTGTTAACGTTGACAGGTTGAGTTTTCGGTGGCCAGATTATCTGGCCCTGAAATGAGTGCTCTTGAAAGTGATGAAATTTTCCTTGGCCGGGTATGGGCGCCATCTCGATGGGAATATCGGTGGACGGGTCTTTTTTCATGAGTGATCCGATCCCGGTTAACGTCCTTGCAAATTGTCGGCGAAAATCCATAACGGTGTTTTCGATCTTGCGGCGCAAATAGTGAGATTCGATGGGAATTTCGACAAGAAAATCACTGGCGACGTTTGTCTGCCGACGATCTCGGCTACCATCGTGTTGACGAAGCGATTTTGCGCAAGGTATGAGATGGTGCAAAGAGACGGGTTGGTCGTCGGGGAGTTTTACTGGGTTATTCAAGCGCCGGGCGCACTGGACCAACGGGCCGAATGGCAAAGTGCCCCGCAGCCTGCACGGCTCGCCGGAATCACCGCCCAGGGCGAGCTGATGTGGAATACATCGCTGGCGGTGGCTTGAGTGAGTGGCCCGTGACGCGGGTCGGCGAGCTCTGTGTGAAGCCGATGCAACACACTGATACGGTCGATGCTAACGAGGCAGCGACGGAATCCGTGTGCCGGCTATTATCGGGCTATCGGACGAAATAAGCGGCTCGTATGCGCGAGCCATCGACTGTGGGCTTTTGCCTCGAATCTTCGCAGGAGAAAAGTGATCGGAAAAATGAGTTTTCATCATTTTTCATGAGACTTGCGCTTGGCTTGGGTTTTCGTTATATCGTTTTCATTTGTAATTTTGCCGTGGTGCTGTCTCGACGTTGCAATTGTTTGACGTACATGGGGTTGCAATAAATAAGATAAAAGTATGGATTCCAAGCGTCCGACTTTCCCGGAGTCGATATCCGGAGATTGTGTAAACGGCACTTGAGGAAATTATGGCGTCTATCCCGTAATCGGTTGCCAGGGAGGTGCCTGCGGGCGATCGAACTGGCGGGATGTAATCGCGCGTAATCGGCTGCACTCCAATCGCGCTTACGCCTATGTGGTCAGAACCACGGATTGAGTTCTTTGACTAGATACGGCCTGTAAGAGGGGCGGCGCATAAGCGCCTCGACTGTAGTCGTTCGAATTGTGCGGTCGACTGATTGACCCGATTTGAAATGAATGATGACTAAGGCTCCCTTGTGCAGGGCACCAGCAATCCCCCCGGTATCCCCCAAAGTGTCTCGATAGATATATAAAGCAGACATACAACCTAAAAGAACACCTAACCTCAAGTTCGTCGAGGAACAGCGTGATTTCGCGCGGCTGCCGAACCGCGTCGGGCGACCCTCCACCCCGTTTTGCAATTCGTCTGGGTTTTTGAAAAATAAATAAAACAAAGGGATGCGAATTTTTCGATGAGCGGGCCCCGGCGAGCTGCAATCCGGGGCCGGATTCGCGAAATTGTGCATAGATCAAGTCTCGGCAGCCGGATTTTGTCCTCCGGGGGCGCTCAGAGCGACGTAAGCACGCGCCGGTAGCGGATCGCCTCGGCGATCTGCGCGGCCGTCGGCAGCGGGTCGCCGGCCAGGTCGGCGATCGTCCGCGCGACCTTCAGCACGCGAAAATACGCGCGCGCCGACCAGCCGAAGCGCTCGCCGGCCTCGCGCAGCAGCCGCTCGCCTTCGTCGGTCGGCCGGCACAGATCGTCGGTCTCGCGGCCGCTCAGCATGTGATTCGTCTTGCCCTGCCGGCCAAGCTGCAGCGCGCGCGCCTGCGCAACCCGCGCGGCCACCGCTGCACTCGGCTCGCCGGGCGCCGACGCGCGCGACGCGAGTTCGGCCGGCGACAGCGCGGGCAGGTCGATCTGGATGTCGATGCGGTCGACGAGCGGCCCCGACAGCTTGCGCAGGTAGCGCGCGGCGACGTCCGGCGTGCAGCGGCAGCGCCCTGACGGATCGCCGTGCCAGCCGCACGGGCACGGGTTCATCGCGGCGATCAACTGGCACGCGGCCGGGAAGTCGGCTTGCTGCGCCGCGCGCGAGATCGTGATGCGGCCGGCTTCCAGCGGCTCGCGCAGCATCTCGAGCACGTGCCGGTCGAATTCCGGCAGTTCGTCGAGGAACAGCACGCCGAGGTGCGCGAGCGTGATTTCGCCCGGCTGCGGCGGGTTGCGGCCGCCGACCAGCGCGGCGGCGCTCGACGAGTGATGCGGCGCGCGGAACGGCCGCCGGCGCCATTGCGCGGGCGAGAAGCCGAGGCGGCTCGCGGAAAGGAGCGCGGCCGACGTCAGCGCCTCGTCGTCGGTCAGCGGCGGCAGGAGGCCAGGCAGCCGCGCGGCCAGCATCGACTTGCCGGCCCCCGGCGGGCCAACCATCAGCATGTGATGACCGCCCGCGGCGGCGACTTCCAGCGCGCGCCGGGCGCCGCGCTGGCCGACCACGTCCGCGAGGTCGGGCGCGGCTGGCGCCGGCAGGCCGTCGAGGCAAGGCGCCGCGACCGGCATCAGCCGCCCGTCGGGCGCATCGGCGAGGTGTGCGCACAGCGCGGGCAGGTCGGGCGCACCGAATACCGTGACGCCCGGCACGAGCGCCGCCTCGGCCGCGCTGTCGAGCGGCAGGTACAGCTCGGGCGGACGCACCGTTGCCGCGGAGCCGGACAGGGCGACCGAATTCGGGCCCGGACCGGAACCGGGGCCCGATCCGGTTTCGCCCGCGCGCCAGTCCCGTGCCGCACCGCACGCCATCGCGAACGCGCCGCGCATCGGCCGCAGCGCGCCGGTCAGCGACAGCTCGCCCGCGAATTCGCGGCCGGCCAGCGCGTCGGCCGGGATCTGGCCGTTCGCGGCGAGGATGCCGAGCGCGATCGGCAGGTCGAACCGGCCCGACTCCTTCGGCAGATCGGCCGGCGCGAGGTTGACGGTGATGCGGCGCACGGGGAACTCGAATCCGCAGTTCTGCAGCGCGGCGCGGACGCGCTCGCGGCTTTCGCGGACTTCGAGATCGGGCAGGCCGACGATCGAGAACGACGGCAACCCGTTGGCGAGATGGACTTCGACGGTAACGTCCGGCGCGCGGCCGGATGCGGGCGCGCGACTGCGCACCACGGCGAGCGACATGGCGAGGCTCCTGTAAACAGACGGGCGACGGCCGTTCGGGGCCGCATGCCGCGGGAATCGGAGGAATCGGTGCGCGCTTGCCGGCGTGGCGCGGGAAAAGAACGAGGGACTGCGGAACGACGGACTGCGAAGAGCGATGAACGGCGAAGAGCGGGGAGCTGCGAAGAACGACGGACTACGAAGAACGGCGGAGCGGTTTCGGGGCGGTGGGCGCGGGCCGCGCGAGGCGGCCCGCGCCCGGACCTTGCGGTCGGGTGGCGGGCGTCAGGCCTGCGGTGCCGCGAGCTTCTGCTCGAGCTCCGCGACACGCTTTTCGAGTTCCTCGAGGCGCACGCGGGTGCGGGCGAGCACCTGCGCCTGCGTGTCGAATTCCTCGCGCGTGACGAGATCGAGCTTCGAGAAGCCTTGCGACAGCATGGCCTTCACGTTGCGCTCGACGTCCTTGGCCGGCGAGTTCTTCAGCAGATCGCTGACGCGCGACTGCAGATCGTGGAAAACGTCGCTGGGTTGCTTCATGTGATTCCCCTTCCTTGCACAAAAATTGTGCATCTTCAGTTGCGTACCTGCCCATGATGCACGCATGACCGGAAATGGTGCGCCCGGAGCGCGAATTCCGGGCACGGCGCCCTCATGGGTGAATGTCCCGGCGAGCCGGGACGTGCGTGCACTCTAGCAACGATCCTTTCGCCGCGCCAGCAAACCGGGCCATGTTGGCCATTCGGCCGGGCTTCCGCACCTTACATCACGGGATGCGACCCCGTTACGGAGCCCTTCGAGACGGTGCTCGGACGAACATGGCATGCGAGTTGCTGAGAAGAGTCCGTTACAACATTCCAACCAATTCGACGGGACAACCCAGCGAGAGGACTTCATGAAACTCATTACCGCAATCATCAAGCCGTTCAAGCTCGATGAGACGCGCGAAGCGCTGTCGGCGCTCGGCGTCTCGGGTATCACGGTGACGGAGGTGAAAGGGTTCGGGCGCCAGAAAGGGCATACCGAGCTGTATCGCGGCGCCGAATACGTGGTCGATTTCCTGCCGAAGATGAAGATCGAGGCGGCCGTGTCCGACGATCTCGTCGACCAGGCGGTCGAGGCGATCGAGCGGGCCGCGCGCACCGGCAAGATCGGCGACGGCAAGATCTTCGTCACGCCGATCGAACAAGTGATCCGGATTCGCACCGGGGAGACGGGCGCTGACGCGCTGTAACAGAACAGACAAGACAAGCGACAAGAGGAAACCCAAGATGCGCAAACTTCTGATGTCCCTGCTGATGGCCGGCTCGCTGATCGCGGCCGGCGTCGGCCCCGCGCTCGCCGACGACGCGGCGTCCGCCGCGGCTGCGTCCGCGCCCGCCGCAACGGCTTCCGACGCATCGGCTGCCGCTGCTCCGGCAGCTTCGGCGCCGGCTGCAACCGACGCATCCGCCGCAGCGGCCGCCGCCGCACCGGCTTCGGGCGCCGCCGCCGACGCATCGGCCGCCGCCGCAGCGTCCGCGCCGGCCGCACCCGCCGCGCCGACCGCACCGTTCTCCGTCGATTCGTCGAAGATCAGCGCCGGCGACACCGCGTGGATGCTGACCTCCACCGCGCTCGTGCTGTTCATGACGATCCCCGGTCTCGCGCTGTTCTACGCCGGCATGGTCCGCAAGAAGAACGTGCTCGCGACCGTGATGCAGAGCTTCGCGATCACCGCGGTGATCACGGTGCTGTGGACGGTGGTCGGCTACAGCCTCGCGTTCACGCCGGGCAACGGCTTCATCGGCGGCCTGTCGCGCGTGTTCCTGCACGGGATGAACTACATCAAGGGCGACAAGGCGACGACGCTGACCGTCAGCCACCTGGCGACGACGATTCCGGAATCGGTCTACTTCGTCTACCAGATGACGTTCGCGATCATCACGCCGGCGCTGATCTGCGGTGCGTTCGCCGACCGGATGAAGTTCTCGGCGATGCTCGTGTTCATGACGCTCTGGTCGCTGATCGTCTATGTGCCGATCGCGCACATGGTGTGGGAGCCGACCGGCTGGCTGTCGGCCGACGGCGTGCTTGACTTCGCGGGCGGCACGGTGGTGCACATCAACGCCGGTATCGCGGGCCTCGTGTCGTGCCTGGTGCTCGGCAAGCGCGTCGGCTACGGTCGCGAATCGATGGCGCCGCACAACCTCGTGCTGACGATGATCGGCGGCTCGATGCTGTGGGTCGGCTGGTTCGGCTTCAACGCGGGCTCCGCGGTCGCGGCCGACGGCCGTGCCGGCTTCGCGATGCTGACCACGCAAGTGGCGACGGCCTGCGCGGCGCTCGGCTGGATGTTTGCCGAATGGATCGCGAAGGGCAAGCCGTCGGTGCTCGGTATCGTGTCGGGCGCGGTCGCGGGTCTCGTGGCGATCACGCCGGCTGCCGGCTTCGTCGGCGTCGCCGGTGCGCTCGTGATCGGCATCGCGGCGGGCGTGATCTGCTTCTGGTCGGCCACGTGGCTCAAGTCGAAGCTCGGCTACGACGATTCGCTCGACGCGTTCGGCGTGCACGGCGTGGGCGGGATTCTCGGCGCGCTGCTGACGGGCGTGTTCGCGGTCAAGGACATCGGCGGTGCCGACGGCAGCCTGCTGCTGCAGGCGAAGGGCGTGCTGATCACGCTGGTCTACAGCGGCGTGCTGAGCTTCGTGCTGCTGAAGCTGATCGACCTGACGATGGGCTTGCGCGTGTCCGAAGAGGAAGAGCGCGAAGGCCTCGACGTGATCCTGCACGGCGAGCATGTCGAATAAGTCATGAGGATGCACGGCGGGCCGCCGCGCAGACGGCGCCCGCCACGAATGAGCGCAGCGACTTCGGCCCGCCCACCCGGCGGGCTTTTTTTCTCCTGCCGCGTGCTGCCGTAGCGCATAACCCTTCGCGCTATCGGGTCAATAGCCGAAAACTTCCTCCAAACCCTTGCGAAGCCGGGAACAATCCCCAAATGGGCAGGGCAATTGCTCTACAATCTTCATTCTCCCGCTCGCGAGTGATTCATGGTTCCCCACCTCGTTACCGCGTTGAACGGTCCGCTGCTCGAACTCGAGCGGAAGATCCTCGACGCGACGCCTGCGATCGAACGCTGGTTCAGGCTCGAATGGCAGGAACATACCCCGCCGTTCTATTGTTCGGTGGACCTGCGCAACGCCGGCTTCAAGCTGGCGCCCGTCGACGCGAACCTGTTCCCCGGCGCGTTCAACAATCTGCCGTCCGAAGTGCTGCCGCTCGCCGTGCAGGCCGCGATGGCCGCGATCGAGAAGATCTGCCCGGACGCGAAGAACCTGCTCGTGATTCCCGAGCTGCCGACCCGCAACGCGTTCTACCTGGAAAACGTCGCGCGGCTCGCGACGATCATGCGCCAGGCCGGCCTGAACGTGCGCTTCGGCTCGCTCGACCCGAGCATCACCGACATGACGCCGATCACGCTGGCCGACGGCCAGAAGATCGTGCTCGAACCGCTCGAGCGTTCGCAGCGCCGCCTCGGCCTGAAGAATTTCGATCCGTGCTCGATCCTGCTGAACAACGACCTGTCGGCCGGCATCCCGGCCGTGCTGGAAAACCTGCACGAGCAGTACCTGCTGCCGCCGCTGCACGCGGGCTGGGCCGTGCGCCGCAAGTCGACGCACTTCTCGTGCTACGACGACGTCGCGAAGAAGTTCGCGAAGATGGTCGGCGTCGATCCGTGGATGGTGAATCCGTATTTCGCGCACGTCGAGGGTGTCGACTGGCAGGCGCATGAAGGCGAGCAGGCGCTCGCGGACGCGATCGACGGCGTGTTGAAGAAGATCGCGCGCAAGTACCGCGAATACGGGATCAGCGAGAAGCCGTACGTCGTCGTGAAGGCCGACGCGGGCACGGCGGGGCGCGGCGTGATGACCGTGCACGACGCGGCCGAGATCGGCCGCATGTCGAAGGCCGAGCGCGCACAGATGGCCGAGTCGAAGGCCGGCCTCGCGGTGCGCGACGTGATCGTGCAGGAAGGCGTCTATACGTTCGAGCGCGTCGGCGACGAAGTGGCCGAGCCCGTCGTGTACATGATCGACCGCTATGTGGTCGGCGGTTTCTACCGCACGCACGGCGGCCGCGAGCGCGACCAGAACCTGAACGCGCCCGGCATGCACTACGTTCCGCTCGGCTTCGAGCACACCGCGCTGCCGGATGCCGGCGCCAAGCCGGGCGCCGCGCCGCCGAACCGTTTCTACATGTACGGCGTCGTCGCGCGGCTGTCGCTGATCGCGTCGTCGATCGAACTGGAAAAGACCGATCCCGAAGCCATCCAGGTGTAACGGACCTTCGCTACGTACAGGACCCGCATGGACATTCTCTTTATCGCCGACCCGCTCGAGCGCTTCAAGATCTACAAGGATTCGACCTACGCGATGATGGCGGAGGCCGTGCGGCGCGGGCACGTGATCTACACGTGCGAGCCGCACCAGCTTGCGTGGACCGGGTCGGGCGTCGAGGCGGACGTGCAGCGCGTGACGATCGTCGGCGATACGGCCGACCTGCATCGTCATCCGTGGTACGAGGCGGCCGCGCATGAATCCCGTCAAATGACGTCGTTCGGCGCGGTGCTGATGCGCAAGGATCCGCCGTTCGACATGGAGTACGTGACGGCCACGTGGATGCTCGAACTCGCCGAGCGCGCGGGCGCGCGGGTGTTCAACAAGCCGCAGTCGATCCGCGACCATTCGGAGAAGCTGGCGATCGGCGAGTTTCCGCAATTCGTCGCGCCGACGCTGGTCACGCGCGATGCCGCGCGGTTGCGCGCGTTCCACGCCGAGCACGGCGACGTGATCGTGAAGCCGCTCGACGGGATGGGCGGGATGGGCGTGTTCCGCGTGAAGGCCGACGGGATGAATCTCGGCGCGATCATCGAGATGCTCGGCCACGACGGCACGCGCTCGCTGATGATTCAGAAGTTCATTCCCGAGATCAAGGCCGGCGACAAGCGGATCCTGCTGATCGCGGGCGAGCCCGTGCCGTATTCGCTCGCGCGGATTCCGCAGGGCAGCGAGGTGCGCGGCAATCTCGCCGCGGGCGGGCTCGGCGTCGCGCAGCCGCTGACTGCCCGCGATCGCGAGATCGCCGCGACGCTCGGGCCCGTGCTCGCGTCGCGCGGGCTGCTGCTGGTCGGCCTCGATGCGATCGGCGACTGGCTGACCGAGGTGAACGTCACGAGTCCGACGTGCTTCCGCGAGATCATGGAGCAGACGGGCTTCGACGTCGCCGCGATGTTCATCGACGCGCTGGAGCGCGCGGCCGCGTAGGCCGTTTTCCTGCGCACCCCCGGCGGCGGCCCGCGCAGGTCCCCCGTCGCCGGAGCAGCTTGACCGGCCTGCTACAATGCCCGCTTGCCCGGTGCCGTGATCGGCGCACCGAAGGCCCGGCGGTCGGGCCGACACTGTTGCAAGGCTGAACATGAAACGTTTCCCACACTCGCTACGCTCATTGCCCCGCCGCGGGGTATCGGCCCGCCAGGGGCTGCCGGGAGCGATCTGACATGGCCGGGATCCTGATCATCGCGCACGCACCGCTCGCCACCGCGCTGCGGGACTGCATCGCGCACATCTACGGCGGCGTGCCCGCGCGCATCGGCTGTATCGACGTGATGGCGGACAGCGATCCGACCCAGGTGATGGCGTTCGCGCACGCGGAACTCGCGCGGCTCAAGGAAGAGAACGGCGTGGTCGTGCTGACCGACATGTACGGCGCGACGCCCGCGAACATCGCGGGCCAGCTCGCGAAGATCGACAATGTGCGCGTGCTGGCGGGCGTGAACCTGCCGATGCTCGTGCGGGCCGTCTGCTATCGCACCGTGCCGCTCGATAAGCTCGTCGACAAGGCGCTGTCCGGCGGCGCGAAGGGCGTCCACGAAGTGGCGGCCGGCACGCCGCCGCCGCCGACGGAAGCCGGCTGCGGCCAGTGCGCGCCGATTCCGCCCGAACCGCAACCGCGCACCGAATCGCACTGATCACTGCGTTTTTCGTTTTAGACAGCACCGCCGACGCGCGACGCCGGCGGTCCCGACCGACCCGACCGAGAATCATGCTTCAACAAGAAACCACCATCGTCAATAAATTGGGGCTCCATGCGCGCGCATCGGCCAAGCTTACGCAACTGGCCGGCAACTTCCAGTCGGAAGTCTGGATGACACGCAACGGGCGCAAGATCAATGCGAAGAGCATCATGGGCGTGATGATGCTGGCGGCGGGCATCGGCAGCACCGTGACGATCGAGACCGAAGGGGCCGACGAGCGGGAGGCGATGGACGCGCTGCTGAAGCTGATCGCCGACAAGTTCGGCGAAGGCCAGTGATCGTCGCGCGGGATCGTTGCCGTTTCCAGCCAGAATGCCGCGGATTTCGCGGCATTTTTTTCGTCGGAAGCATTGATGCGGAATGCGCAATGTTGCGCTGCATGCAGTCAGCGGGGAGTCGCGGAATTTATAATCGCTAACCGGGGTCATAAGCGCATCGCAGCAGTGTGCCGCGGCTTTACTTGTACAGAGGAGGTGCGCGTGTCCTTCACGCTGCAAGGCATTCCCGTCTCACGAGGTATCGCGATCGGGCGAGCGTATCTGATCGCGCCGGCGGCGCTCGACGTCGCCCATTACCTGATCGAGGCGAACCAGATCGACGCCGAGGTCGAGCGTTTCCGCACGGCGCTCGACGTCGTGCATCACGAACTCGAAGCGCTGCGTGCCGACCTGACCGACGACACGCCGAGCGAAGTGGGCGCATTCATCGACGTCCACATGATGATCCTGAGCGACGCGATGCTCGTGCAGGAAACCATCGACCTGATCCGCACGCGCCGCTACAACGTCGAGTGGGCGCTGACCGAGCAGCTCGAGCTGCTCACGCGCCACTTCGACGACATCGAGGACGAATACCTGCGCGAGCGCAAGGCCGACATCGAGCAGGTGGTCGAGCGCGTGCTGAAGGCGCTCGCCGGTGCGCCGTCCGCGTCGCAGGCGCTCGACCGCGCGGCCGCGAACGGCACCAACGAGATGATCGTCGTCGCGCACGACATCGCGCCGGCCGACATGATGCAGTTCAAGACGCAGTCGTTCCAGGCGTTCGTCACCGACCTCGGCGGCCGCACGTCGCACACGGCGATCGTCGCGCGCAGCCTCGGCATTCCGGCCGCGGTCGGCGTGCAGCACGCGAGCGCGCTGATCCGCCAGGACGACCTGATCATCGTCGACGGCGACCAGGGCATCGTGATCGTCGATCCCGCGCCGATCGTCCTCGAGGAATATTCGTACCGCCAGTCAGAGAAGCTGCTCGAGCAACGCAAGCTGCAGCGGCTGAAATTCTCGCCGACGCAAACGTTGTGCGGCACCAAGATCGACCTGTACGCGAACATCGAGCTGCCCGACGACGCGAAGGCGGCCGTCGACGCCGGCGCGGTCGGCGTCGGCCTGTTCCGCTCCGAGTTCCTGTTCATGCATCAGAAGGAGATGCCGGAAGAGGAGGAGCAGTTCGCCGCATACAAGCGGGCCGTCGAGTGGATGAAGGGCATGCCGGTGACGATCCGCACGATCGACGTCGGCGCGGACAAGCCGCTCGAGGCGCTCGACGAGGGCTACGAGACGGCGCCGAACCCGGCGCTCGGCCTGCGCGCGATCCGCTGGAGCCTGTCCGAGCCGCAGATGTTCCTCACGCAGTTGCGCGCGATCCTGCGTGCGTCCGCGTTCGGCCAGGTAAAGATCCTGATCCCGATGCTCGCGCACGCGCAGGAGATCGACCAGACGCTCGACCTGATCCGCGAGGCGAAGCGCCAGCTCGACGACGCGGGGCTCGCCTACGATCCGAACGTGCGCATCGGCGCGATGATCGAGATTCCGGCCGCGGCGATCGCGCTGCCGCTGTTCCTGAAGCGGTTCGATTTCCTGTCGATCGGCACGAACGACCTGATCCAGTACACGCTCGCGATCGACCGCGCGGACAACGCGGTCGCGCACCTGTACGACCCGCTGCATCCGGCCGTGCTGCACCTGATCTCCTATACGTTGCGCGAAGCGAAGCGCGCGGGCGTGTCCGTGTCGGTGTGCGGCGAGATGGCGGGCGATCCGGCGCTCACGCGCCTGTTGCTCGGGATGGGGCTCACCGAGTTCTCGATGCACCCGAGCCAGCTGCTCGTCGTGAAGCAGGAGATCCTGCGCGCGCACCTGAAGGCGCTCGAGAAACCGACGGCCGACGTGCTTGCCGCATTCGAGCCGGAGGAAGTGCAGGCGGCGCTGAAGCGGCTGTCGGTCGCCGAGCCGCGCGCGGATGCGGCCGCTTAGGTTGCTTATGTCGCTTATGCCGCTTATGCCGCTTATGCCGCTCAGGCGCCCGCGTCGCCGCTAACTGCCGTGAAGTGTCGTGCATGCGCCGGCCGGCGCATGCGTCCGACGCGCGTCAGTGCCGGCCTCCGCACACGGGGCAGTCGGCCTGGCGCGCGATTTTCATCGTCGTCCATTCCATCCGCAGCGAATCGAGCATCATCAGCCGCCCGTTGAGCGTCGTGCCGATTTCGCCGATCACGCGCAGCGCTTCGGCGGCCTGCATCGCGCCGATGATCCCGACCGTCGGCGCGAACACGCCCATCGTCGCGCACGCGACTTCCTCGAACGGCTGGTCTTCCGGAAACACGCACGCATAGCAGGGTGCAGTCGCATCGCGGAAATCGAACGTGCTGATCTGTCCGTCGAAGCGCAGCGCAGCGCCCGACACGAGCGGCACGCCGTGCGCGACGCACGCGCGGTTGATCGCGTGTCGCGTCGCGAAGTTGTCGGTGCAGTCGAGCACGACGGTCGCGGCCGGCACGTGCGCGTCGAGCCACGCGTCGTCGACGCGCTCCGCGACCGCGTTCACCTTCACCTCGGGGTTCAGTTGCGCGAGCGCGTCGCGCCCCGATTCGACCTTGGCGCGGCCGACCGATGCCGTCACGTGCAGGATCTGCCGCTGCAGGTTCGTAAGGTCGACGGTATCGGCGTCGACGAGCGTGATCGTGCCGACTCCCGATGCCGCGAGGTACATCGCGGCAGGCGAGCCGAGGCCGCCCGCGCCGACGACGATCGCGTGCGCGTCGAGAAAGCGCTGCTGCGCCTCGATGCCGATTTCATCGACGAGGATGTGGCGGGAGTAGCGAAGGAGTTGATCGTCGTTCATGGGGAGATCGGGCGAAGCATGCCGCCGCCGGTGGCGCGGGCGTATCTGCGTATTCTAGGCGCACATGAAAAACGGGCCATCGCGGTCTTCCCGCGATGGCCCGTCGGATGCCGGCCGGCGCTTACTTCGGCGCCGACGCGGGCTTCGGTGCGGCCGGCTTCGCGCTCGCGCTCGATGCCTTCGAGGCCGCGGCAGCCTTGCCGGCCGGGCTCTTCGTCGTGCTCTCGGCGAGCAGCGACTTCGATTCCTGGACGGTCTTGCCCTCGAGCTTGTTGAGCGCCTGCTGCATCATGAAGTCGTCGGCGCTGCCGAACTCGATCGGCTTGCGATCGCGGTCCTTCTGGCGTTGCTCCGGCGTCTTCTTGTCGTTCTGCTCTTCGAGGACGCGCAGTTGATCCATCCGGCGCTGCTCGCGCTCTTCCTGTTCCTTCTTCTCGTTCGGGTCCTGCGTGTTCGCGAGGTGGTTCGTGTAGTCGACCTCGCGCGTCACGAGCACGTCGTCCGGATCGCCGTCCGCGTACTGATCGACCGGCACGTCGGGCGCGATGCCCTTGTTCTGGATCGAGCGGCCGCTCGGCGTGTAGTAATACGCGGTCGTCAGGCGCAGCGCGGTGTCGGCCGTCATCGGGCGGACCGTCTGAACCGAGCCCTTGCCGAACGTCGTCTTGCCCATGATCTGCGCGCGCTTCGAATCCTGCAGCGCGCCGGCGACGATTTCCGACGCGGACGCCGAATACGCGTTCGTCAGCACGATCATCGGCACGGTCTTGAAGACTGGCGGCAGGTTCTTCAGCGGATCGCCGTCG
>Ga0207695_10001171_pt1 | contig 45238 bp, 69 predicted proteins | sample KBSC54metaG_FD_184354 | JGI IMG/M metagenome (GOLD analysis project Ga0207695, IMG submission 184354) | Corn rhizosphere microbial communities from Kellogg Biological Station, Michigan, USA - KBS C5-4 metaG (SPAdes) (version 2) | ecosystem: Host-associated > Plants > Roots > Rhizosphere > Soil...
TCGCGCCGCACAGGTTCGCGCCGCACAGGTTCGCGCCGCACAGGTTCGCGCCGCGCAGGTTCGCGCCGCGCAGGTTCGCGTCGCGCAGGTTCGCGCCGCACAGGTTCGCGCCGCACAGGTTCGCGTCGCGCAGGTTCGCGCCGCGCAGGTTCGCGTCGCGCAGGTTCGCGCCGCACAGGTTCGCGTCGCGCAGGTTCGCGTCGCGCAGGTTCGCGTCAGCGTTAATAGCAGCTCTCAGAGCGATCTCGATTCCGTTCACATCTGCGCTATGAGCAAACAGAACTGCGCCGGTAATCCAATGTTTGATCTCGACCTTCATGTCTTCCTCGGTTAGTTACCTTCGTGAATCCGTTTTGCCCAAGCTGCCGCGCCTTCGAACGTCCGGAACGGCAGCGCTGTTTCATCTTCTAGCCTCGCTACCCAAAGGCCGAACCGCATGTAAATGTGGGCTCGCATACCAACTCCTTCGCAATACTTACTGATCTGTAGGGAGAGGGCCAGTGGTGAAGCTCTGGCTTGCTGGCGTCAGATTTTCCCAGCGCTGATTAACCGTAGTTCAGACGATGCGCTCAGTCACCACCTGGGCATTCCTCTCCCTACAAAACAGTCAGCACCAGCAAACTTGCCCGTAGTCCACGGTCCGCCGAATCTGCCAATGTCGCTGCATTTCCGGCAGCTCCATGTCTGCGCAGGCGACTTCAAGATAGCCACCGGACAAAAGCACGAGTACGGTATGTAGGCGATGGAAGTTCATGATCTATCTCTCGTCAAAATTGATGGCTTCGGCAAGCTCGAGATCGGACTCCGTACAGCAATGCGTCTCACGCGCGCTGTACACCGTCCGTTGCTCGCGCCGGATGCTCATGATCTCCAGCGCTGCCTCGTGCGAGGAAAACGAACCGATCCACCGGGAGCCGGCGTACATCACGCCGTTGGTTACGCTGATTTCCTGATACCAGTCCACGATTCCCTCCTACGCAGCTACACTTTGAAACTCGGATTGGCCAGTTGACCCATCCCGGCGCTTTCCGCACGAGTGGCACCCGATCGCCGGGATCACCTTCGAGTGATAGAAGTCATCGTGATATCCGCTGTCAAGCTTCTGCGTGCTGCCACAGTGCTCACACTTCAGCGTCGCCGTGAAATCGTTGCGATGCTGACTCAGAATCTTCTCGATAAACATGTCCGCCTCCTAGTTAAGCCGCCCGATCGCGCACCGACTGCTCCGCGATCTGCTCGTTCATAGTGTCGATTTCGCGCCTCACCAACCGGGCGTAGACCGACCAGACCAGATGACCGATACGCTTCGCGTTCTCGTCCGTGTCGTCTTCAATCAGAAGCTCGAATAGCTTCGTCTCGGCCTTGTTGTCCGCGTCGAGCTCGTCGTACAGCTCGTGACGGGCAAGCTTCCTTGCGACCTCGCGTTCCAGCTCGCGCGGATCGACCGTGAAGCCGGCGCGGAAGGTGTTGATCAGGTTTGTCATGGCTGCCTCGCGGGTGTCGATCAGTTGAATTCAGTGTAGTTGACTCAACCGCAGCAGTCAAGTGGAGTGTACTGGACGGGCAAAAATAAAGCCCGCGTTTGCGGGCTGTATCTGGGGTTTCATTGCTTCTTGTGGCTGTCTTGCACAATCTGCTTCATCAATTCCAAGCAGTCTAGCAATCTTCTATCTTTTTTGCGGCATTGTGTGCATCGATCTTCCTCGCTTTGTGGTCCCTCTTGCGGGTTCTTACGTGGTCTGTCCCGAGAGAGGAATATGACGTTGGTTGGCCTGCCAGCGTATGCCATATATCCCCCAAAAAGTTTAACAATCGGCTCCAATTTTTCATATTGAATGCCGAATGTTGATGATCGCGCCAGTCGATCTCCTGCTTAATAGGTATTTATCCCGTATCTTTCTTCTCCCAAGTTGGCAGGAGTTTTTCCAGCATGTACAGGGCGTCTTCCCGGTCGACGCCACCGAGGCGATCGATCTCTACCAGGCGCTCGAGAACCCTTTGCATTGCGGCCGATGCCACGTAGTTACGCCTCATCGGGCCTTCGCCGTAGGCCAGCCAATCGGCGCTGAATCCGAGCTTCGCCTCGATGCTCCGGGCGTGCTCATGCGCGATCTTGGGATTCACTTCTTCCTTCAGCCAGCGCCCCACGGCCGACTTCGTGACGCCGGCTATCTTGGCGAGAGTTGTCTGATCAATCCGCGCACCTTGGTAGGTCGCGGTCGCCATGATCAGCTTGATTTTTTCAGGGAGTGTCATGTGAAGCAGGCTACACCGGCCTAAGTGAAGTCGATTTGACTGTTTGCGTGAAGTGCACTACACTGAACTCATTCAGAAGTGAGGATGAGCGATGACCCTGACCAAATTCCAAGCGATCGCTATGTTCGGCTCCGGTGCCGCTCTTGGCCGTGCTCTTGGAATCACCAAGAGCGCCGTATCGCAGTGGCCCGAGGTTCTCGACCAGCGAACCAGCGACGAAATCATCGGCGCAGCACTCCGGCTCGGGAAGCAGATTCCCGTTGGGTTGCTTGTTCGCGTCGAGGTCGCATAACCATTTCATCTTTTCGTAAGGCGTCGTTAGGACGCCTTAAATTTCTGCGATGCAGCACGTGGAACGCTACGTGGAACACCAAGAACTTTCCAAGAAGAACAAGGGGAGCAGGACATGCAGACCGAGATTCCGGTTTTTCAGGCCGTCAAGGAGCCTGACTGGGTAGCTGAGTATTTGATTGGCCGCTTGCGCAACGAGCACGATGCCGTGCTGCTTTGCTGGAACAAACGGCGAGTCAAGTATTCGATGAGCGACGCCGCGGCGCTGTTGGGGCTGCCGAAGTCGCACCTGTCGAACATCTTGGCCGGAAAGAAGTACCTGCCTTACGACATGCGGGTTCGGTTCCAGCAATTCTGCGGGAACTACGCGATCCGCCAGTACGAGGATCGGGTCTTCGGTTTCAAAACCATCGCGGAGACGCCGCAGGAGCGCGAGCTGAGAGAGCTTCGCGCGAAGGTGGCGGCATTGGAGGCAGCAGCGTGAACGTGCAAAAGGGCGATCTTGCCTACGTCACCTATATGGAGTGCCCGGACAATTTCGGGCGAGTCCTGGAGGTCATCTCACGTGGCCCCGATGGTGAATACGGCCCTCAGTGGTGCTGCCGGTGCAGCAGCCATGTTGTTGCATGGGATTCCGATACTCAGCAAAACGTCCGGGTCAGCCCCGGCGTCGAGTTCTATGCGCCGGATGCGCATCTGCGCCCGATCGGGGGCGTTCCTCTCACCGAAGAAATGCACGATGAGGTGCCCGCATGACTCCCGTTCTGCAAGCACTGATCGCATGGAGCGCCTTGTTTATCGGGCTGCTCGGGTTGCTTGGTTGGCTGACGCGGGGAGGTTCGTGATGCCCAAAAGAGAATGGCCATTGCGATTCGTATGCGCACATGAAGGATGCAACGAGAGCGTGACGTATCGCTTCACTACGCGTCGCGATCTAGTTGAATCGTATGAGCAGAAGCATTACAGCGGCGGCCGGTGGAAATGCCTACGACACACCAACCCAGAGAGCGTTCTGTCTACTAGTAACCAAGAGACTCGCTGCGAGTTGCTCAATGAGCAGAAGGAACATGGCCGCTATTTCGGGAATTTCGGTTTTGTGAGCGGGCCTGGGTTTAAAGCGTATGCGAAAGATTTCCCGCCGGGTGCGAGGCTGATTATCACCGCCCGCATCGAACTTCCTAGCGGAGATCCGGATGCGAAGGAATCGCCATGAACTGGCTCACTGACGGCTTCCTCTGCGGCTTCTTCGGCATGCTGTTTGTTGGCCTGCCGTATCTGATTGGATCGGGCGAACTCTAGTGTACGCGTACTACCACCACATCGGTGATTACCGGAAAGACACGGCCCACCTGTCGCTGGTGGAGCATGGGATCTACCGGCAGTTGCTCGATACGTATTACCTCGATGAGAGGCCTCTGACGCTCGATCATGCGAAGCTTATGCGATCGCATTCCGTTCGCAGTGCAGACGAAGTGCAGGCCTTCGAAAACGTATTGCAGGACTTCTTTGTGCGCACCGAAGAGGGGTATGTGCACAAGCGTTGTGAGAGTGAAATTGCGCAGTTCAAGGCCAAATCGGACAGTGCATCTAAGTCAGCAAAGGCACGCTGGGCAAAGCAAAGAAGCGGTGGCAATGCGGACGCAATGCGATCGCATACCGAAGGTAATGCTAACCAGCAACCAGTAACCGATAACCATAACCCTTTACCTGCGGTAAAGGGAACGCGCGGATCGCGCTTGCCCAACGACTGGGTTCCTTCGGATGACGACGTGGCTTTCTGCAAAGCCGAGCGCCCCGATCTCGATTGGAGGCAAGTTGCCGCGGAGTTCCGCGACTACTGGACGGCAAAGAGCGGGAAGGATGCGGCGAAAACGAAGTGGGACGCCACGTGGCGGAACTGGGTGAGGCGTCAGCGGGCAGCTTCCGGCCGAAGTCCTCCCAACTTTTTCGATGAGCGCGCAGCGGTGATTGCAGGACTGACCGGAGCAACGAATGAGCACGACGACAGAACCATCGATGTATGACCGCCCTGAAAAGCCAGATTGGCCCCTGAACGCCATCCCGCGCCCGTGGGTCGAGAAGCTTTTCCGGATGATGTTCTCGACGTACGGCGCGAAGTTCGCGGATCTCTGGAGAGGCATCAACCTCGATGATGTGAAGCGATCGTGGGGGATCGAGCTGAACAAGCTTTCGCCGGAGCAGTTGAAGGCGGGAATGGAAAACCTGATGGCGTTGCCGAAGGCACCGAATCTTCCGGAATTCATCGGTCATTGTCGTTCCGCTCGGGCTGAGCAAGCAGCGGCGACGGCACCGAAGCTGGCCGACGAGAAGCGTGCTGACCAAGCGACGGTCGACGCCAACCTAGGCCACATCCGGGCCGCTAGCGCGCGTCTGATGACCAAGGAGCCGACTGCGGAATGGGCGTTCAAGCTCATCATTCGAGGCAAATCGGCAAGCGGTAAGCCGTTGCCTTTCTCGGTCGTGACCTGCGCCACGGATGCAATCACGTCTGGCGCCGGTAAGCGCGTCGTTGATTCGTGCGCCGATCCGGAGCTCAAGCGCCAGTACGCGGAGATTCGGCAGACGATCGTCGACGACTACCGGATGCGCGGCAAGCCTCTTTGGGACGTTCGATGAATCGAGTTCTCACGCAGAAGGTCTGCAAGGTCTGCCATCGCGAGTTCACGCCGTTCCGGAGTTTGGCGAAAGCATGCTCCGTTCCGTGCGCTCTCGAGTGGGCGCGACATTGCGCGGCGAAGAAGGCGGACAAGGAAGTACGTGAGGCGAGGCTTAAGGCAAAGAGCCGCGGCGAGCATCTGACCGATCTGCAAGGCGCATTCAACGCCTGGATCCGCCTTCGTGACGCCGGCCAGCCTTGCATATCGTGCGGCCGGATGCACAAGGGGCGTTGGCATGCGGGCCACTACCGATCGGTCGGATCGGCGCCGGAACTGCGGTTCGAGCCGCTGAACGTCCATCTTCAGTGCGCCCCCTGCAACCTGTACTTGTCGGGGAACCTGACCGCATACCGCATCAACCTGATCGAGAAAATCGGACTCGAAAAGGTCGAATGGCTCGAAGGCAAGCATGAGCCCCTGAAGCTCACGCTCACGCAGATCGAGCAGATGAAATCGCATTACCGCGCCGAGGTTCGGCGGATGAAAAGGGAGTCATGAAATGAAAGAGCCCATGTTTTGTGATCGCCTGCGTGCGTTGCGCAAAGAGCGACATCTCAGCCAATCGGCCTTCGCTGCTGAATGCCGGCTGTCGTCCGAATACGTCTCCATGCTCGAGCGAGATCTCCGTGTTCCTGGCTATTGGACGCTTCTGGAAACCGCTCGTTTCTTTGGCGTCAGCCTGGACTATCTCGCTGGCTTGACTGACCGTCGTGAGGTCGCATGATGGGCGCACCGAAATGGAAGCCGGAAGAAGACGAGATCGTAAGGCAGATCCACGCCAGCGATAAGACGGCCAAGGAATCAGCCCATTTGCTGCCGGGCCGAAGCCATTTCTCGATCATGGGACGCTTTCAATCGCTCGGCCTTCCGAAGCGTGGAGGTCGTGGCCGGTCGCACTATCGCTGGGTGGAAGAGGCAATCATCCGCCTTCTGTCGGCTGGCGCCCCTCTGACCGTGCTTGAAATGGCTCAGGCAACGGGCGCCTCGTATCACCGTATCCGCGTCACGATGTACGAAGGGCGCGGCACGAAATGGCACGTCGCTGGCTATGCGCGGGTGTACGCCCGCGGCACTCAATCGCCAAAGTGGGTGCTCGGCCCAGGTGAAGACGCACCTCAGCCTGCAGCTCTGTCGAAAGCCGAAACCAATCGTCGTGATCGGGAGCGCCGGAGAGTGAAGGGAGGCAACGTCAATCCCTTCCTCACGGCTGCTGGTTTCGTCCAGCCTAAAGAGGCACCAACTGGTCGCGTTTATTCGCAAGACATGACCATCCATCTGCATGACGAGATGGAGGCAGCTTAACCAGTTTTGCGGGGCGCTCGATTCCAGCCGCTGCCGGCGCAGTGGTACAGAGCCCTGACTCGCTAAGCAAACGGCGCCCGTGGCGAAGGTGAAGACACGCCGTTGTAGTGCGAAAACCCCGAGCGCTTAAATCATTGAGGGGAAAGTCAGGGAATGCCGGATTCGCAACCTTGGAGAGCGACATGAAAAAGCTGTTCCTGTATCTCGCAGTTCTTTCCCTTGGCGTCTACGCCGGCCTGTCGTTCGAAGAGCGATATGTCCAGGCGACGTGCGAATCATCGGATCGTCCGACCGTAATCAACGGCGTGCCTTACGTCTGCCTCACGGCGCAGCAATTCGAGATCATCCGCGCGCTGGTTGGCCGCGCTCAAGCTGGGAGCCAAACGTGAAACGAGACGAACGCGATCTGGATAGCCTGGAAGAACAGAAGCCCCGCAATGGCCGGGGCGGACTACAGAAGCGATCTACCGAGGAAATGGAGCGGATCTGGGACGAAGTCCAGTCCGTCACCCGCAAAGGTTTAGGATGGAAGCCCCCAACCACCGAAAAGGTGCTCTCGTGGCTTCCCAACTTGGATACATCGCAGGACAGGCAATTGGCTATCTTCTGATAGCTGGCTTCATCTACTTCGCTGTCCGCTCTTTCATCAACTATCGCAAGTCGAGACAACGAAAGTAAGTCGTAGTAGTGTCGCGCGCAGTCTTCTTCATGATTGCGCACAATGGGCCGCCCCTCCTCATTCACTCAAGAGATCGCCGATAGGATCTGCGAGCGTATCGCGGAGGGGGAGGGCCTTCGCCGCATCGTTCTCGATGAAGGCATGCCGTCCGAAAAGACCGTCTATCGTTGGCTGAGAGAAAACGGGGATTTTCGACAGCAATACGCATGCGCGCGCGAGGATCAGGCTGAGCACTTCCTCGACGAGATCATGGAGATCGCGGACGACGTGAGCCGCGACACGATCGCCACCGAGAAAGACGGCGAGCAGCCGAATACCGAATGGATCACCCGGTCACGCCTGCGCGTAGACGCCCGCAAGTGGGCGATGTCCAAGCTGGCGCCGAAGAAGTACGGCGACAAGATCGGCATCGAGCATTCCGGTCAGATCGAACTGGCCAGCGCTCTTGAGGCAGCGCGCAAGCGCTTGAAGGGCGATGAGTAAAGCCGTCAGCCTTGAGGAACAACTTATCGAGGAGCTGGCGCGCTGCTCTAGCGATCCTCTGCGTTTCGTGATGTTCGCCTTCCCGTGGGGATCTGGCGAGCTTGCTGAACACGATGGCCCAGACGATTGGCAGCGCGAGATCCTGATCGAGATGGGCAAGGCACTGAAGTCTGGTGCATCGGTTGGTGAGGTGCTCCAAGCCGCCATACAGATTGCAATTGCATCAGGCCATGGTATCGGCAAGAGCGCGTTCGTGTCATGGCTGATCCTCTGGGCGATCAGTACGTTCGAGGACACGCGAGGCGTGGTTACGGCCAACACGGAAAGCCAGCTCAAGACGAAAACATGGGCCGAACTTGCCAAGTGGCACCGGCTCTGCATCTGCGGGCACTGGTTCGAGTACACCGCTACCAAGCTTTTCGCCCGCGATCCGAAGCATGCCGACACATGGCGCATCGACATGGTGCCGTGGTCGGAACGGAATGTGGAAGCCTTCGCAGGCCTGCACAACCAGGGCAAGCGCGTCCTGCTGATCTTTGACGAGGCATCGGCTATCCCGGACATCATCTGGGAGACGGCTGAGGGCGCGTTGACCGACAGCAACACTCAGATCATCTGGGCCGTGTTCGGCAACCCGACGCGTAACACCGGCCGATTCCGCCAGTGCTTCGGCTCGTTCAAGCACCGCTGGCTGCACCGTCAGATCGACAGCCGCACGGTCAAGATCACCAACAAGCAGCAGATCGCCCAATGGGTAGCCGACTATGGTGAAGATTCTGACTTCGTCCGTGTTCGTGTTCGGGGCGTGTTCCCTCGTGCGGGATCTACTCAGTTTATCGGCAGCGATATCGTCGAGGCAGCCGCTACGCGCGAAGCACATGCTGGAATCTATGACGCTCTTGTGCTCGGTGTCGATCCTGCTCGCTTTGGTGACGACGAGTCTGTGATCTACATCCGCAAGGGCCGTGATGGACGCACACACGCACCACTCAAGTTCCGCGGTCTGGACACCATGCAACTGGCTGCTCGCGTGGCTGAGCAGTACGAGTTCTTTCGGGCCGATGCCATTTTTGTTGATGGCGGCGGTCTGGGGGCCGGCGTGGTGGATCGTCTTAGGCAGCTACGAATCCCGGTCATCGAGGTTCAATTCGGCGCCTCGCCGGATCGGTCGACCCCGGGACAGGAAGGCACGGCCTACTCCAACAAGTGCGCCGAGATGTGGGGCGTCATGCGCGAATGGCTCGGGTCTGGTGGCGCGATTCCGGACGACAACGACCTGAAGGCCCAGCTCGAATCCCGCGAATACGGCTTCGTCCTGAAGGATGGGCGCGACGCGATCCAGCTCGAGAAGAAGACGGACATGAAGAAGCGCGGTCTGTCGTCGCCTGACATCGCTGATGCGCTCGCACTCACGTTCGCCTATCCGGTGATGCCGAACCAGCAAGCCGGCCGCGCCGCAGCTTTCAACCGTCCGCTCGTTCAGAGCGATTACGACCCGTTTGCTCACGCATAGGAGAACGCCATGGGAGGCTCAGCCCCATCCGTACCCGCAGTGACTGTTCCGCCGCCGATCCCCACGGTGCAATCGCCGCAAGGGATCCAGGCAGCGAACTCGACCAAGACGCGCGCTCAGAGCGCTACTGGTCCGGCTGCAACGATCAACACCGGCCCGAATGGGCTGGAGTCGCCGGCTTCGACCGGCACCAAAACCCTTCTCGGTAGCTGACTATGGCCGCGACCGCTCTCGACAAGACGTACCAGGCGAGTTCATCGCCAGAGGCTCAGCGCCTGCGGGAGCACTGCGACCAGTTGCTGATCGGCATGAAGACCGATCGCTATTCGTTCTGGACGCACTGGCGCGAGATCAGCGATTACATCCTGCCGCGCCGGTACAAGTGGCTGATCACGCCGAACCAAGGCAACCGCGGCTCGCCCATCAACCAGCGGATCATCGACAACACGGCCACTGTTGCTGCTCGCGTGCTGTCCGCAGGGATGATGAGCGGCATCACGTCACCGGGTAAGCCGTGGTTCAAGCTGACCACGGGTGATTCCGGGCTGGACGACAAGCCACCGGTCAAGCTCTGGCTCTCCGAAGTCCAGCGGCGCATGGAAATGGTATTCGCGCACTCGAACTTCTACACGTCGCTCGCCACGCTGTACGGCGATCTGGGTGTTTTCGGCACGTCGGTGATGATCATCTATCAGGATTACAACGACGTAATCCGGTGCTTCAATTCGGCGCTCGGGGAGTTCTTCCTCCAGAACGATGACCGGCAGGACGTGTCCACGATGGGCCGCGAGTTCGTGCTCACGGTCAAGCAGGTGGCCGAAACGTTCGGGCTGGAGAACTGCTCGCCTACGGTGCGTGGGGCGATCGAGACGGGTGGGGCGATGCTCACCCGCGAAATCATCATCGGACACCTGATCGAACGGAACAACGAGTACGTGCCGCAAGCCCCGGGGGTGAAGGGCATGCCGTGGCGTGAGGTGTACTGGGAGCGTGGCACGGACCAGAACCTGCTGCTGCGCGTCCGTGGCTTCCACGACAAGCCGTTCATCGCGCCGCGGTGGGACATCGTCGGCAACGATGCGTATGGCCGCTCGCCGGGCATGGATGCGCTGGGTGACGTCAAGATGCTTCAGGTCGAGCAGAAGCGCAAAGCGCAGGCGATCGACAAGCACGTGAACCCGCCGATGATCGCTGACGTGGCGATGAAGAACGAGCCGGCGTCGATGATCCCGGGCGGCGTGACGTACGTCACGAACCCGTCGAGCACGATCGGCTTCAAGCCTGCGTACCAGATCGCGCCTGACTTCTCCGGGCTGGTCGAGGACATCAAGGAAGTTCAGGAGCGGATCAAGATCACGTTCTTCAACGACCTGTTCATGATGATCTCGCAGCTCGACACGGTGCGCACAGCAACCGAAATCGACGCTCGCCGTGAGGAAAAGCTGATCCAGCTTGGCCCGGTTCTCGAGCGGTTCGAGAACGAAGCCTTGGATCCGGCGATCGACTGCGTGTTCGGGATCATGCTGCGCGGCAACCTGTTGCCTCCGGTGCCAGAAGAACTGTCCGGTCAGGCGATCAAGGTCGACTACATCTCCATGCTGGCCGAGGCGCAGAAGGCAGCGTCGACGGCGGCTATCGAACGCCTGTTCGGATTCGCCGGCAACCTGGCTGCGGTCAAGCCTGAGATCCTCGACAACCTGGATGCAGACGAAGCGATCGAGGAATACGCGGACATGCTCGGTGTGTCGCCCAAGGTGATCATGTCGGCCGCGAAGGTGGCGCAGATTCGCAACGCGCGCAATCAGCAGCAGCAGGCGGCGATGGCCGTGCAGAGCAGTGCGCCGCTGGCTCAGGGTGCCGAGACGCTCAGCAACATCGACGTCGGCGGTGGACAGAACGCATTGCAGCGCATGGTGGGGGCAGCATGAGCGAAAAGATCATCAACCCTCACTCGCTGCTCGACCTGTACCGGTCAGACCTTGGCCGCTCGCGTGGTGAGAAGCGTCTGTTCGACCTGCGGCTGGCCGAGGAATCGGACAAGCAAGCGGTGGAAGATCGGGCGCGCTTCGACCGTCCGGCCGTGCCGAATGCGCAGCTTGTGTTCGACGTGGCAAACCAGACGGTCGGCGTGGCGATCAAGGGCGCGCGCCGCGTCTGTCCGCTGCCGAAAGGCTATGGCGGTGAGCACTGCGAACTGGCAATCCTGCCGGGTGATCGGCTCGTGGTGGTTGAGCCCGACAAGCCCACGCTGTTGATCGACCCTGAAACTGGCACAACCCGGAGGTTGTAATGCCCTCAAACATCCCGCCCGAAGTCCTGCAAAAGCAGGCCGCAGCCGAAGCGCCGGGGCAAGGCCTAGGTGATCAGGCCAAGCCGAAGAACCTGACGAACGGCCGGCAGCAACCGGGCGTGAAGCCGAAGTCGGCCGCGAAGAAGGTGTATCCGAAGCTGGCTAGCCAGAGCGACGGCGTGGACGGGGAGGATTGAGCCATGGCCAAGCTGACCGCGGCGAAGCGCAAGGCGATCCCGTCCAGCGAGTTCGGTGAGCCTGGATCGCGCAAGTACCCGATGCCGGACAAGAGCCATGCCGCGAACGCCAAGGCGCGCGCGAGTCAGGCTGTCAACGCCGGCCGCATGTCGAAGTCCGAGGAAGAGAAGATCGACGCGAAGGCCGATCGCGTCCTCGGCAAGTCAGCCGCCGAGCGCGTCTATCCGAAACAGGGGAAGAAATAATGGCCTCGAATCTCCAGAACCCGATCCTCGACTCAGTGCCGAGCGTGCTGAACCAGTCCGGGCAATCCGTCGCACTCACCGGGACGACGAGCGAGACGGTGCTCGCGACGATCCCGATCCCGGCTGGCGCGCTCCGCCGGCATGGCCGCATCCGCATCTGGGCGACTGGCTCCGTCACCGCCAACACGAACACGAAGACGATCAAGGTGAAGATCGGTTCGACCGTGATCGGCGGCGCTATTGCAACGTCAGCGGCTGGCGTATCGACGTTCGACATTGAGGCCAACGTGGTCAACGGGGCGACGCCGAACAGCAACTTCGGCAGCGTGATCGCCTTCATGGGCGCCACGGTGCAGCAGGCCGGCGCGAACGTGGGCGCGAACATGCTCAACGCCTCGACGCTGACCATCACGGGCCAGCTTGGCACCGGGACGGACACGATCACCCTGAACGCCTACACGGTGGAGGTTTTCAACGTATGACCCACGAACAACAAAATCCGGAGGAAGTCTTGATTGAGCGCATCGACGGTGCGCGCCCCACGTGGCTGAGCGAGAAGCTCGGGCAGGACTGGGGCGCTGGCAAGTATGGCGGCTGGGCGAATGAGCGCGACCAAGCCACGGTGTACACGCGCGATACGGCTGAGAAGCTGTTGGAGCATCCGCTGATGCACGTCGCGCCGTTCTGCAAGGTGGTGCTGAAATGACCAAGGTCGCGATCTGTATCCCCTCTGGCGACATGGTTCACGCTGACTTCGCCATGTCCCTCGCATCGCTCGTCCACCACTGCGGGCCGGTCAAGGCGCACGGCGAGATTCTCGAGCCGATCGACACGGTGATCGTCAACGTGAAGGATTCGCTTGTCGCCAACGGACGGAACAAGCTGGCCGAGGAAGCGCTCAAGCTGGACGTCGACTATCTGTTCTTCGCGGACAGCGACATGGTCCTGCATCCGATGGCGATCCGGCACTTGCTGGCGCACGACAAGCCGATCGTCGGCGCCACGTATGTGCAGCGCAATCCGCCGCATCTGCTGCTCGGCAAGGCGCTGGACGGCCGGCCCCTGGCCGAGACGTTGCAGGACGAGCCGATCAAGCCGGCAGAGCTGATGGAAGTCAGCGGTCTGCCGTTCGGATGCGTGCTGGTGAAGGAGAGCGTGTGCCACTCGATGTACAACCACTTCGGCGACCTGCTGTTTCAGACGCCGCAGTTCTGGAGTGACAAGGCGGAAAGCTACCTGATCGAAGGCGAAGACTATTTCTTCTGCCGTCGCGCGAGCGAGATTGGCTACAGCATCCACCTCGACTGGCCCCTGTCCTTCGCCCTGCGCCACATCGGCCAGGCCGCCAACATGATCCCTGCAACCAAAATCGAGGAGAACCCGCATGGCCGCTGAACAAGACACGATCGAGCGCGATCTCGGCGATCCGCGCCAAGTAGCCGACGACGCCAAGCGCGTCAAGCTGCGCCAGCAACGCATGCTGAACGCCATGAAGATGATCATGGCGTCGCCGGACGGCCGCGTGTGGATGTGGGATTTCCTGAGCCGGTGTGGTTTGTTCCGCGTGTCCTTCACGGGCAACGGCAACCGCGACGCCTTCGATAACGGCATGAAGAACGCAGGCATGCCCGTGTTCCTGGATATCCAGAAGCACTGCATGGATGACTACCTGAAAATGATCAAGGAGAACGGCTGATGTTCAAGCGACTCATGAATCGGTGGATGCTGCTGGAAGGCGAGAGTGGCGATGTTCCGGCTGGTGGCGCTCCTTCTGCTGCGCCCGCAGCTGATGCGGCTCCGGCAGCACCTGCGGATCTGACGCCCCCGGAGTCGATGCTGAACGACAAGCCGGCCGATGCAGAGAAGCCGTCCGACAAGCCCGCGGACGACAAGCCGGCCGATCCACCGAAGCCCGACGAGCCGATCACCTACGAAGCGTTCAAGACGCCCGAAGGTCTGGCGCTCGACGAAGCCAAGGTTGCCGAGTTCTCGAAGCTCGCAGCCGAAGCGAAAATGCCGCAAGAAGTGGCGCAAAAGTTCGTAGACCTATATACTGCCGAGTTAAAGCAGTTGACAGAAGCGCCGATGCGTGCATGGACTGCTTTGCAGAATAAGTGGCAAGAGGAAGTCAGGAACGACCCCGTCATCGGTGGCGCGAACCTCGACAAGAATCTGGCCGCTACGAAAGCCGGGTTGAGCAATCTGCTCGGTGAAGAAGCAAAAGCGTTCTTCGATGCCCTGAACATCACGGGCGCCGGGAACAACCCCGCGATCCTACGTGGCCTCATGAAGGCGGCAGCCCCCCACGCGCCCGCCAGTCCGGTTGCAGGCAGTCCCGCCAAGCCAGCGAAATCGGCCGGCGCGACGCTGTACCCGACAATGGCAGGCTTGGGGAACGGGCACGAAGGCTAACTCTTTGCTCTGTCGGACACACCTTCCACGTTGTCAGCCGAGCTAATTGCAAAGGAGATTCAGACATGACCACATAGGAGCCACACCATGGCTACGCTCGGCGGCACCGCCCTTACCTACGCGGATTGGGCTAAGCGGATCGACGACGACGGCAAGGTCGCGACGATCATCAACCTGCTTTCGCAGACGAACGAAATCCTGGACGACATGCTCGTCGTCGAGGGCAATCTCCCCACCGGTCACAAGACGACGGTGCGCACGGGCCTCCCGTCCGCTACGTGGCGTCTGCTCAACTACGGCGTGGTCAAGACCAAGTCGACGACCGCGCAGATCACCGACAACACCGGCATGCTTGAGTGCTACAGCGAAATCGACAAGGATCTCGCTGACCTCAACGGCAACACCGCCGAGTTCCGTCTGTCGGAAGACATGGCCTTCCTCGAAGGCATGAACCAGCAGATGGCGACGACGCTGTTCTACGGCAACATCACGACCAACCCCGAGCGGTTCATGGGTCTGGCGCCGCGCTACAACACATCGAACACGGCCAACGCGCAGACGGCTGCGAACGTCATCAGCATGGGCGGCACGCAGTCGACCAACACGTCGATCTGGATCACGACGTGGGGCCCCAACACGACCCATGGCATCTTCCCGAAGGGCAAGATCAGCGGGCTGCAACACCGCGACCTCGGCGAATGGCCGCTGTCGGACGCGAACGGCAACCTGTACCAGGGCTACCGTACCCACTTCAAGTGGGACATGGGCCTGACCGTTCGCGACTGGCGCTACACGGTTCGTCTCGCCAACATCGACGTCACGCTGCTCTCGGGCGGATCGGCGGCGAACCTGATCAACGGCCTGATCCGCGGCGTTCACCGCCTGCCGACTGCGCCGGCACGCGTGTCGACGGAACAGAAGTCGGATGCGCCGGACGGCCAGATGATGCAGATGGGCAAGCTAGCCATCTACTGCAACCGTACCATTCGCACGTATCTGGACATTCAGGCGGTCAACAAGACCAACGTCCTGCTGCGTCTCGAAGAGTGGGAAGGTAAGGCGATCACGACCTTCCGCGGCATCCCGGTTCGCACGGTCGACGCGCTGGTTTCGACCGAAGCCGCTATCTAAGGAGCAGCAGCCATGATCATCGATCAACTCCTGGTTGTGGACCAGGGCACGTATTCGTACACGACTGGCATGACTGGTGCGAACCAGTTCGCCTCGGGTGCGACCACCACGTCGACGAACATCATCGACCTGATCAACGCTCGCGACATCGGCGCCGGCACGGTCAACGACCACGCCGACCTGACGTTCGAGTTCCTGATCACGACCGCCTACGCGGGCGGCACGTCGGTGAACTTTCAGGTGCAGGGCTCGACCGACAGCAGCACGTGGACGACCTACTGCGAGACGGGTGCGATTCCGATCGCCTCGCTCACGGCCGGCGCCCGCGTGAAGCTGAAGATGCCGATCGTGAACCCGGATGACGGGGCGATGCCGCGCTACCTGCGCACGGCATACGTCAACGTCGGCGCGAACACGGCGGGTGCTGTCATCGCGTGGCTGGGCACGGTCGACACGGTGCGGTACTACAAGCCCGGCATCACCGTTTCGAACTAAGCGTCTCCTCCGCGCCCTTCGGGGCGTTTTGCCGCGGGGTTTCGGCTCCGCGGCGTTTTTCGATAGGAGCCGCTCATGGCATCGGACATGTTCGAATCGGTTGCATACAAGCAGGTCAAGGCGAGCGGGAATGTCTGGCCGAAATCGGCTGGTCTTGTCGGGATTTTCGTTTCGACCATCGGAACCACGCCGACTATCACGGTGTATGACGACTCGGGAACCGGGACCACCGTGACGCTTGTGGACACTTTCACGCCAGTGGCTGGCACGTATTACAAGCTGCCGTTCTACGCGCTGAACGGGATCAACGTTGTGATTGGCGGCACCGGAACTACTTCTGCGACTGTCGGGTTCTTGCCCGAAACCATGAAATAAACGGAGAGAGTCATGGCCCAGAAAGACGAAGCACCGAAGTACCGCCTCGAGGAAGTCGCCTACATCGGTGACGTCATGTACGAGAAGGGCGCCGAAATCGAATGGCTCGGGATTCCCGGCTGGCACATGGAGCCGGTCAACCAAGCCGCCAAGGCGATGAAAGAAAAGCACCCGAGCGAGCGCCCGAGCCCGATCGACGAGATGACGAACCTGAACATGAAGACAGGTGAGACGTCGCTCGGCGAACTGGTCACGGTGTTGGCCGCAGCCCTGAAGCAGTCGCAAGCGAGCGCTTGATCATGGCCGGCGATATCGTCGACATGGCGCGGGACAAGGACTTTCAGTACGTCGATTGTCCCCCGAACCCGTACCCATACGGCCTTCGCATCACCATGACGAAGGAAGACCTCACCAAGCTTGGCGTCGATGAGATGCCGGAGTGTGGAGACGAAGTCGCCTTCTACGTCTGCGGCTGCGTCGTCAGCACGGAAGAACGTGAGGACGAGTACGGCGAGACGGGGTGTGTCGGTATCCAGATCCAGAAGATGTCGATCGAGGAGCCGCCGGCCGTCGAAGAGGAAGAGCGCGCGGATGCGGTGAAGGGTGGATTCCGAGGCGCGGCAAAGACGCTGTACAAGAACCAGGAGTAGCACATGGGCTCGGCCTCGCAGGTCCAGATTGCAAACATGGCGCTGGACGTCATCGGCACGCGCTCGACGATCGCGAGTCTGAGCGAAGGAAGCACGGAAGCCAACGCGATCAGCCGGCATTGGGATAATGCCGTCGACGCAATGCTGCGCGCTGCTCACTGGAACTTTGCTCGCAAGCAAATCCCGCTCACGCTGTTGCAAGATGCGACGCAAGGGCAGACTGTTCCGACGCCTTGGCTGTACGAGTACGCATATCCTAGCGATTGCGTGCTGATGCGCCAACTTGTTCCGCTGATTCAGACGCAGCCCATCCCGCCCGTCTCGACGCCTGGTAGCGCATCCCCGATCGCAGCCTATGGGCCTCCGGTGCGATTCCAGCTTGGCACGGATCTGGACTTCAACGGCAATCCGCTTAACGTCTTGCTGACGAACCAGCCGCAGGCGATCGGCATCTATACGTTCCGCAACACCAACACGGCGATGTGGGATTCCCTGTTCGTTCAGGGTCTTGCCGCCTACTTGGGTGCGCGTGTCTGCCTCGCGTTGACCGGCGATAAGAACACGCTCCGCATGGCGTTGCAAGAGGCCCAGGCCTATGCGGACGACGCGAAGGCAAAGAACGGCAACGAAGGGATCACGGTCATCGACCAGACACCGGACTGGATGCGCGTCCGCGGCTACGCTTCGGATTGGGCTTGGCCGGAAGGTGGCCTCTTCACGTATGGCCCGCAGCAACTTTCACTGATCGGGTGACGGATGGGCCAGCCGATCATCCTCCCTTCGTTCGGCGCCGGTGAACTGGCGCCTTCGATGTATGGTCGCGTCGACTTGGCGAAATACCACGTCGGTGCTGCTCTGCTTCGCAACTTCTTCGTGGACTACCGCGGCGGCGCATCCTCGCGAACCGGCACGCAATTCGTCGGGCAGGTGAAGGACAGCACCACGCCGAACCGGCTGATTCCGTTCCAGTTCAACACGCAGCAGACCTACGCGCTGGTCTTCGGCAACCAGACACTGCGCTTCGTGACGAACGGCGGTTATGTGCTCGAGAGCGGGACGAGCATCACCGGAATCTCGCGTGGCAACCCGGCACAGGTGAGCGATCCAGGCCACGGTTACAGCAATGGCGACACGATCTTCCTGTCCGGGATCGGCGGGATGACGCAGTTGAACCAGCGCTACGCGATCGTCGCGAACGTGTCGACGAACTCGTACACGCTGAACGACATGTACGGGAACACGATCGATACGACGAGCTACGGCACGTACACGTCCGGTGGGACGGCAGCTCGTGTGTACACGATCGCCACGCCGTATGCTGCCGCTGATCTGTCGCTCCTGAAGTACACGCAGTCTGCGGACGTGATGACGCTGGTTCACCCCAGCTACACGCCTCAGAAACTGACGCGCCAAGGAAACGCAAGTTGGACACTTGCGGCGATCACGTTCGTCCCGAGCAGCCCAGCGCCCACCGGGACGGCGGTGACGTTCCAGAACCACGGAACAGGGACGGCTTATCCGAACACACAGTATTCGTATGTCGTGACGGCCACCGTTGGCGGAGTGGAAAGTCAGGGATCCACGTCAGCGTCATCCACTAGCATCGCGCTCGGTCAGAACGTCGGCGCCCAGAACGTGGTGTCGTGGAATTCGGTCACTGGTGCGACGCTGTACAGCATCTACCGGACGCAGGAGAACCTGAGCTCGAACGTACCTCAGGGTGCGTTGTTCGGCTACATCGGAGCCGCGAACCCCGCCGCAACGAACACGTTCATCGACGACAACATCCTGCCAGACTTCACCAAGACCCCACCGCAGGCATACAACCCGTTCACGACGGCCGGGAATCCTGGTTGCGTCACGTACTACCAGCAGCGCCAGGTGTTCGGCGGGATGGCGAACGCTCCGGAGCAGATCGATTTCTCGAAGACTGGCGACTTCTTCAACATGGACTTCTCGATCCCGTCGAAGGATGACGACAACATCGAGATCACCATCGCCAGCCAACAGGTGAACGCGGTCAAGCATCTGGTGCCGATGCAGTCCCTGATCGCTCTTACGTCATCAGGTGCGTGGAAGATCGACGCTGGCGGGGCTGGTACTGCGGTGACGCCTTCGCAGATCGAGGCTGTTCCGCAGGCATACAACGGCTGTTCCGACGTTCCTCCCCTTGTCGTGAATTACGACATCCTGTACGTACAGGCGAAGGGGTCGATCGTCCGCGATCTGGCGTACAACTTCTACGTCAACATTTTCACAGGGACCGACATTTCGATCCTGTCGAACCATCTGTTCTACGGCCACCAGATCACCGAATGGTGCTATGCGGAAGAACCGTTCAAGATCGTATGGTGCGTGCGGGAGGATGGGATCCTGCTGTCGCTCACCTTCCTGAAGGAACAGGACGTCTACGCGTGGGCGCACTCGGATACGAATGGCCTGTTCAAGTCGATCTGTTCAGTCAGTGAAGGAAACGAGAACGCGGTATATGTGATCGTCGAGCGTTTGATCAACGGGCAGTACCTGCAATACATCGAGCGCTTCGCTTCGCGCCAGATGGGTGCCGATCCGACGATCGGGCTGCCGGCCGATCCCACCCGGGCGTGGTGTGTCGATGCAGGCCTGCAATACCCGCTGACGAAGCCGAATGCAACGCTGACGCCGGTTGCGACCGATTCGATCCCCATCATCAATGGTATCCACATCATTGCTGGCGGGACTGGATACAGCGCGCAGACAGTCATCAATATCAAGGACGATACGGGCTCTGGTGGGGTTCTGACACCCGTCATAACTGGCGGTGTGATCACCAATGTCCTGATCGTCGACCCCGGCACGAACTGGACGAATCCGACATTGACCGTATTCGATCCAGCAGGCACCGGGTCGGGTGCCGTGCTATCAGCAATCCTCGCCAGTCCAGTGACGATGAATGCGAACGCCGCGGTGTTCGGTTCGACGAAAGTGGGCGACGTGGTGCGCGTGAATGGTGGGTATGGGAACGTGCTATCGATTCCTTCGACGACTCAGATCATCGTCGATATCAAGCAGATGCTCACCAACACGTGGCCCGCTATCGCTGGGAACTGGTCGGTGACGACGCCGGTACAGACGATCAGCGGATTGGATCATCTGAACGGCCAGTCGGTATCGATTCTTGCAGATGGCAACGTCGCGCCGTCTCAGACGGTAGTCAACGGTTCTATCACCCTCGATCGTCCGTACAGCGCTATCACGGCGGGGCTACCGTTCACCTGTCAGCTTCAGAGTCTGTACATAGACGTCCAAGGAGCTGGCGGCACGATCCAGAGCAAGCGCAAAACGATCCCGGCAGTTACGGTTCGTGTGCAGGACTCCCGCGGGGTATGGACTGGCCCGACCTTCGACTCACTCATCGAGATCAAGGAACGCACGACAGAACCGATGGGGCAGCCGATTCGCCTGTTCACTGGCGATCAACGCGTCGTACTGCCGGCTAACTACAATGTCCCTGGACAGTTGTGCGTGCAGATCACGGATCCTGTACCGTGCACGGTGCTTGCGCTGATTCCTGAACTTCAGGTGGGAGACAATTGATGCTCGGAGAAATCGTGCCGGCGACCCGAGAACATGCGACCAGCATGGCGCCAAATATGCGCGTCGCGGAGATGCGTGAACTCATGAGTGGTGCTGGATTTGATCCAGAGGAAGGTCTGCTGTTTGAGTTGGAACGTTCAGCATCCGCGTGGTCATGGATCATTGATGGCGAAGTGGCATGCATGTTTGGGATTATCTCGCCCAATATGCTTGATGCCCAGTCGTATCCGTGGTTCTTGACGACCTACCTTGTAGAGACGCATGCGCGACAGTTCGCGCGAGCGTGCAAAACGTTGCTGCCCGAGTTGCTGGAGCGTCATCCTCGCTTGGTCGGAATGGTGGATGCCCGGTATGGGTTGTCAATCCGCTGGCTTGAATGGCTTGGCGCAAAGATAGATGAGCCAGAACCATGGGGCGTTGCTCGTGAGCCGTGGCGCCGTTTCGAAATAGGAGGCTGATATGGGTCCCGCCGCAGTACCAATCGCCATTGCAGCGACTGTCGTAAGTACGGCAGTCGGTGCGTATAGTGCCGTCGCCAACGCGCAGGCCCAGTCTGAAGCGGCTAACTACCAGGCTCAGGTGGCTGCGAACAATGCCAAGATTGCAGCATTCAACGCTAATGCGGCAACCGACAGCGGCAATCAGCAACTGCAAGCCGCCCGCGAGCAAGCCGCCCAGCATCAAGGCATGATCCGCGCGGTGATGGGTGCCGGCGGCATCGATCTGAATTCCGGCTCGGCGTTACGCAATCAGGAAGGTGTTGCTCAGGTCGACCAGTTGAACCAGGCGACGATTACGTCGAACGCTGCTCGATCGGCGTGGAACTTCCGCAACCAAGGGTCTGACTACAGTGCACAGTCTCAACTCGACTCGATGCGCGCCAGCCAAGCCGAAACCGCTGGGCTGATGGGCAGCTTCTCCACACTGCTATCCGGCGCCGGGACATTCGCGAACCAGTGGAACAAGTTCTACCCGTCTGCGACGAGCTAAGTCATGCCGATCCTGCCGAAACTCGAGACCTCGCAAAGCGTTTTCAGCAACGTCACCCTGCAACCGCAGCAGATTGCGGGTGCGACGCCGGATGCGTTCGGTGGGATTACGGCCGAAGCAACGGGGAAATTGGCGCAAGGAATCCAGCAAGGCGGCGATCAAGTCACTCAGGCTGCCGTACGGCAGTTGGATTTGCAGCGCGAGACGGACGCAAACAACCAGTACGCGAACAGCTTCAGTCCCGCGCTTCGGCAGATCTACACGAACTACTACGCGTTGCAAGGCAAGGACGCCGTAGACCAGTTGCCGAAGTTTCAGCAGCAGTTGCAGGACTTGCAGCAACAGCAGCGGGCCCAGCTTCAGGACCCGATGGCGCAGCGCATGTTCGACCAGGTGTCGACGCGGCGCACGCAGATGGAACTGGACGGGATGTCGCGGTACGCCGATCAGCAGAACAAGGTGTACCAGACACAGGCCAGCGAGGGCATGGTGAAGTCCGAGCAGCAACGAGCTTCCGACCACTGGAATGATCCGATCATATTCAACGGGGCGCTCCAGTCTGTCGCCGCTGAACGCATGGCCCACGCCGCGGCGATCGGTCAGCCGGTGGAGTACGCGCGCGCCCAGATCCAGAACGATACAAGCCAGATGTGGAAGGACCGCCTGTCGAATATGGCGCTCCACGATCCAGTCGGCGCGTATTCGATGCTGGAGAACGGAGAGGAATGGTCGGCCAACGGACAGACCCAGCACACCGATATCAAGTCGCAGATCACGCCGGCCGAACTGCCGTCGCTCGAGAACTACCTGATGCGTGGGGCGAAGGAAGTGCTGGCGCGCAACATCGGGCGCGGGATCATCTATCAGGGCGGGGCGCTCGATCCTCAGACTTTGCAAGGGGCTTCGCAGGGATCGCCCGCCTTGACTGGTGTCGTCAAGGCGCTGGAAGGTGGAACCGGGCCGAACGGAGAATCCCTGACGTCGCCGAAAGGTGCTCAGGGAGAGATGCAGGTCATGCCTCTTACATCCCGAAATCCGGGGTTCGGCGTGACTCCTGCGAAGGACAACAGCCCAGAGGAACTAGCACGTGTCGGCCGCGACTACTTGGGCGCGATGACGGCACGGTATCAAGATCCGGCACTGACGCTGGCTGCCTACAATGCCGGCCCGGGCACGGTCGACAAGTGGATCGCCAAATACGGCGACCCCCGCACGGGTCAGATTAGCGACTCAGACTGGGCGGCTAAGATTCCGTTCTCGGAAACGCGTGCATACGTCGGCAAGGGATTGGGCATGATCACCCCTTCGGACGGTCGGCCGTCAGCACTCCCGACGTCACACGAACTCGCGACTGTCCTGCCGCAGAAGGTCGACGAAGCTCGGGCACTCGCCGATCGCATGTTCCCGAACGATCCGCAGTTTGCGGACATGGTGGCTGCTCGGACTCAGGGGTACGGCAATCAGATCCTCGAAGGCGTCCGGGTTCAACAGTCCGCCGCTACCGACACGATTACGCGCGCATTGGTCGGTTCCAAGCCTGATGGAAGTGACCGCATTACGTCGGTTGACCAGATCATGTCCAATCCCACGCTCAAGACCGCGTGGTCGCAACTGACTCCGGAAGGGCAGATGGCCGTGCAAAACCGTCTGTCGAAGACGAATGCACCCCTGACGCAGGACGGCATGAACACGTATTACCGCTTGCGTGGCGAGGCCGTCAACAACGGTGACGCCTTCATGAACGAGGATCTGTCGAAGCTATACGGGCAGATGCCGGACCACCTAGTTCTCGATCTGATGAACCGACAGATGTCAGTCAGCAAGGCTGATTCTGCTCGGTCGGCCAAGGATCTGAACTGGTCGCGCACGAAGGGCGAGGTCGAGGACATGCTCAAGCCGCTGGGATTGGGTGCAACGGCAAAGGGCGGGACCGACGAAGCGGCGACGACCGCGACGTTCTACGGCAAGCTCGAGGAAGCGATCGACCAGTATCACGATCAGAACAAGAAGTACCCGGACACGAAGACGACGCGCCAGATGGCAGCCGGCCTGATCTCGCAGGGTTCGCAGGCTGGCGCCGGCTGGTTCGGCATGAACAAGGACATGATGGCATTCCAGTCGCCTGACCTGTCGAAGTTCACGGCGACCGTGCCTGAAGACCAGAAGCCGCAACTGGCCGCGACGTTCAAGCGCGTGATGGGTCACGATCCGACCGACGACGAACTGAACCAGTGGTACACCCGGTACACGCTGTCGAAGGGGCGCAAGAATGGCCGATGATTTCGAGTCCTTTCTGCAAGACAACAAGGGCGGTGCTCAGGCCCAGAGTCCGCTCGCGCCTGAACCGCAGACGTCAAACCAGCAAGGGGCCGATCCGTTCGAGGCATTCCTGCGCGACCAGAAGGCAGCAAGCGATGCAGCTAACGTCCGCGCCGCACAGGCTCAGGTAATCGGTACGCAGGACGTGCCGGCTGACACGGCCGGTCGAGCAGCTCAAGTCGGGCGTCAGATCGGATTGCCGCAAGGCGCGGTCGAGACTGACCTCTCGCGTTACGAGGCTCAGGCCAAGGCGCAGCAGGGAGCCGCTGCTCTGGCCGGCAATCCGAAGCTCGCCAATTGGGCCGTCAACAATCCCGACTCAGCCCGTATCGCGAAAGACGAACTCGGCGGTCTGAACGACATCGACTTGATCGTGTCGCAGCAGACCACGGGCATGATGCGCGATTTTCTCGGGGGACTCGCGCGCGGGTTTGGCTCAAGCTTCAACAGCGCAGCACTGGGGCTGAACCGCGCCATCGGGGCAGGTCTGTCCGGCATCGACAAGGCGACCAGCGCGATTGCTGGCCCGAACCTGTCGAGTGTCGTCACGGGTCAGGATGCCGGAACCCACCTGTCCGACTGGTGGTATCGGCACATGATCGCCCCGCCGCTGGCGAATCGGCAGATGCTGGCGACACCAGCGAATGCGCCGTTCGGCGTGAAGGCTGCGGACACGGTCGGCAACATGCTCGGCACGCTGGTGCAGATCATGGGAACAGCCGGTGGCGGAGAGGCAGCTACCGCGACTGAAGGTCTTGCGGCAGTCGGGCAGGCGGCAATGCACGGCGCGAAAGCCATGCTGTTCCCGGCGCTGACGTCGGCGGTCAACACCGGTACGGACGTGTACAACCAGACCGGCGACATGCAGCAGGCGATCCGTGCTGCGCAGATGAGCTACGCGACAACGACCCTCGGCGGGGTGGTGCCGATCGGCGCGGCTGGCGGCCTCGGCACTCGTCTTGCATCCGGCTTCGTGTCTGGCGCCGTATCGGGTGAAGTGAGTCGCCAGGCGATGAACCTGGTGATGCCGCAACAAGAAGGCTTCGATCCGACCAACACGATCCTGTCGGGCTTGTCTGGCGCCATGCTGTCTGGCGTGATGGGACAGAACCCGCTTCATGACGCGACTCGCCGTGCATTCTCGGATGGGCTGGCGGCAGAAACCGCAGAGCGTGGGGGCGCCTCGATCGAGCGGCTCAGCCAGATCGCGGCTGAGTCGAAGCTGCGCCAGTACGACCCGGAAGCGTTCAAGCGCTTCGTGGCGGACGCGGCCGAAGATGGTCCGGTGCAGTCGGTCTATGTGGACGGCAAGACTCTCTCCGATGCCCTGCATCAATCTCCGATCGACACGTCGGTCATGCCTGACTTGGCCGCTCGTGTTCAGGAAGCGACAGCAACTGGCGGTGACGTCCAGATTCCGATCGAGGACTACGCGACGCACATCGCTGGAACCCCTCTGGATGCAGCCATCCTGCCGAACCTGAAGACCGAAGAAGGCGGCATGACGTACGCCGAAGGTCAACAGTTCTTCCAGAACGTGAAGGAGGAAATGTCGACGCGCGCGGATGAACTGGTCAAGATGCAGACCGACGCTGCCACGCAGGACGAGGAAATCAAGCGGATCGGTGACTCGCTGACGGAGCAGATGACCGCGACCGGCCGCTATCCGGCTGACGTGGTGAAGGCAAGCGTGGCCCCAGTGACCGAGTTCTACCGGACGATGGCCGAGCGGGCCGGGATGACGCCGGCCGAGATGTACAAGGAATTCCCGCTGCGCATCGCGGGAGAAGCTCCGGAAGGTGCGCTCGAGCAATCCGCCCGCGGTGCGTTCGACCCGGAGACTCGCACGGTCGCACTGTTGCAGGACGCCGACCTGTCGACCTTTCTGCATGAGTCCGGGCACTTCTTCCTCGATACGCTGACCGATCTCGCGAGCCGGGAAGGTGCGCCGCCGGCTATCAAGGACGACCTCCAGACCTTCCTGTCGTGGGCCGGAGGCAAGGATATCGCTGACTGGCAAGGACGCACGCTTGAGCAGCAGCGCAACGTCCACGAAAAGTTCGCCCGTGGATTCGAGGCATACCTGATGGAAGGGAAGGCCCCGACCCAGGCGCTTCAACCGCTGTTCGCGCGGTTCCGTTCGTGGCTGGTCAACCTCTACCGCAGCGTCGCGTCGCTCGGGGTTCAACTGAGTCCCGAGGTGCGCGGAGTGTTCGACCGGCTGCTGGCTTCGGATCAGGCTATCCGCGAGACGGAGGCCGCACGTGGATATGCTCCGCTCGACCTGTCGAAGTCAGGCGCGACCGAGAAGCAGCTTTCGAACTATGCCGCGCTGGGTCAGCATGCCACGGATCAGGCCGTCTCCGACATGCAGGAACGCAGCCTGAAGGACATGAAGTGGGCGAGCCGTGCCAAGTCTAAGGCGATTCGCGCAATGCAGCGCGAGGCGAATGCGCAACGGGATCTGATTCGGGAGGAAGTCACGCGCGAGATGGACAACTCGCCGATCGAGCGGGCCCGGAACTATATCGCTGCAAACGACCTGAAGAAGAAAGAATCCGTCATCATGGATGCGGTCGCGGAGCAGTTCGGCATCCCGAGCCGCGAAGAACTGATCGCCGGCCTGGATCGCACGAAGGCTGACCGCAACGCCGAGATCGATCGCCTGACCGATCAGCGCATGCTGGAACGTCACGGCGAACTGGTCGACCCTCAGGCGATCGAGGATGCGGCGAACGAAGCCGTCCACAACGAAGCCCGCGCCCGCTTCATGGCGACCGGGCTGAAGATCCTCGCGAAGTCTCCGGTTCCGGTGCGTGACTTGACGAAGGCGGCAGACGAGGCGGCGCAGTCGGCTATTGCGCAGAAACGTGTGCGAGACGTCAACCCGCGCCAGCATGAAGTCGCCGAGACGAAGGCCAACCGAGAAGCTATTGCACAGGCGCCGAAAAGCCCCGAGAAGGCAGTCGAAGCCCAGCGCCAGGCGTTGTTGTCTAACCGGCTGGCGAAGGCTGCGCGAGATGCGATCGCCGACATCAAGAAGATCGTGTCGTCGCAGGCCCGTTACGACAAGGCCAGCATCCGCGCGAAGATGGATCCGGATGTGCTCGAACAAATCGACGCACTGCGGGAGCGATTCGATTTCCGCCAGAAACCGCCCGAAGGCCCGACCAAGCAGCAGGTATCGCTTCAGGACTGGATGGATACGCAGAAGGCGTACGGATACGCACCGGTCGAACATCCCGGCATGCTGGATCCAACTGTCCGCATGCATTACAAGGACATGACGGTCGAGCAGCTTCGAGGATTCAACGATACGATCCGTTCGCTCGAGCAAATCGCCAAGGAGCGCAAGACAGTTACAGTCGCCGGCAAGCGAATGGCTCTGGACGAAATCGTCGGCGATCTCGTCGACAAGATGAAAGCCCGCGGCGAACAGTTCTCCATGCAGGAGATTGTCGATCGGCCTCGCGTCGGTACTGACCCACTCGTTCGGGTTGCGCTCGACCGGATGGGGTCGTGGCTTCGGGCCTCTGTTGCAGAATTGAAACCTCAGCAGTTCAAGGCCAATCAGTTCGACCAGCATGAGGTGCTGGGTCCGTTCACTCGCGCGATCTTCGATCGGGTGTTCGATGCCAACTATCGCAAGATCGACATGCTCAAGACGCTGGCCGATGATTTCCGGTCAGTAGCCGGAGAACTCGGTGTGGACTGGCAGAATTCGCTGAGTGACTTGGTACCGAACAGCCGACTGATCGATGCCGATCTGACGCAGGAGATGGGCGAACCAGTCTATCGGCGCCTGACGCGCGGCGACATGCTCGGTATCGCTCGCCACGTTGGCAACGAATCGAACTTCGAAAAGCTGACCCGCGGCATGGAATGGGATGGCCGGGACGTCTGGGCGTTCCTGCACGAGAACATGACGCCGGCCGACTGGAAGGCGACGCAGGCAACGTGGGATGCATTCGAGCGCCACTGGCCTGACATGGTTGCGATGAACCAGCGCCTGGGGAATGTCTCACCCGACCACATCGAGCCGCGGCCGTTCCGCACGCCGGACGGTATCGAGATGAAGGGGGGCTATGCCCCGATCGACTACGATCCGATCCGCTCGAAACTGGCGGTCAGGAAGTCCGACGCGACTGCCATCAACCCGAGCGAAGGCCTGTTCGGCAAGGGATATTTCCGTGCCGACACGACGACCAACGGCTCATTGAACGCACGGACGAACTATTTCGATCGGCTCGACCTTGGATTCCATTCGATCGAACGACGTCTGCATGACACGATCCACGATCTTGCCTATCGCGAGGCATTGCTCGACGCGCACAAGATCCTGTCGAGTCAGGACTTCCGGCGCCAGTTCCAGTTGACCTATGGAACCGAGCAGTACAAGGCGATGCAGGAATGGATTGGTGACTTGGCGAACGGCCCGAACACGGACGCGCAGATGAGCCGCCTCGGCAAGATCATGGAGTCGACCCGACACATGCTGGTCGCGAACGGAATTGCCCTGCGAATCTCGACGATGATCAAGCATGGCGGCTCCGCCCTGTTCAAGTCGTCGGGGTATTTCTCGGGCGGCGGCAACAAATACTTCCTCGCTCGGGCGGCACAGATGGCCACCGACCACACAGGCATGATGGAAGGGGCGATCGAGAAGTTCCCAGAGATCCGAGCGCGCGCCATGCAGCAGGATCGCGACTATCGTCAAACCACGGCATCGCTGTTTGAGCCAGAGAGTTTCCATTCGAAGGCTGAGCGGTTTGGTCATGCCGGCGTCGCGTATCTAGACCTGCTGTCCGCAGTCCCCACGGCGTGGGCTGCGTATGACCGCGCAATCACCGAAGGCATCCCGACCAACCGTGGCGGCACGGGCAAGCCGATGAGCGAAGCTGATGCGATCGAATACGCGAACCAGATCGTCCGTGAGGCGCATGGTAGCCAGATCGAGTCGGCGCGATCGCGCATCCTTCAAAGCAAGAGCGAGGCGGTCAAGATGATGACCACTCTCTACGGCTTCATGAACAACAGTTTGGGTCAAACGATGGACATGGCGGACAAACTTCGGACTTCTGGCTTTTCCAAGCCTGAAGTGCTGGCTCGATTCCTGATGGCGTCGATCGTCCCGGCTCTCGCAGCCGGTGTCGTCGAGAAGCAACACAAGGGCGAGGGATTCGGAGAATGGGCGGCGAAGGCTATCACCGGGGAATTCGCCGGGATGGTTCCGGGATTGCGTGACGCGTGGTCGGCCCTGAAAGGTTTCAACGACGCGGGCCTGTCGCCACTGATGCGGGCGCTTTCGGCAGGAGGAAAGCCGTTCAAGGACGCATGGGATGCGGCTCATGGAAAGCAACGAAAGCACCTATTAAGGATCTCGGGAATGCCATTGGATTGGCGATTCCGGGTGCCGGACAGATTGGGACTACGCTACAATATGCAGCGGATGTCAAGAGCGGTAAGCAGCACCCGAAGAGCGCAGTAGATCTGGCGCGCGGGTTGGCTCTTGGACAAGGAAATCAGTAATCCACAACTTGCGCACGCCGGGAACACATTCCACGTTGTAGCTCGTGCGGTCGCAAGGCAATGCCCAAAAGGGGTATGCCTTGACGATCTCGACTACTTCGAACACTGTCGTTGTGCAGGGGAATGGGCTCACCACGAGCTTCTCTTTCACGTTCCCCGTACCGCTCGCGTCTGAACTGTTCGTCTACTACACCGACACAACGGGTACCGTCACTCTGCTCAATCCGAGCACGTACAGCGTGACCGGCATCGGGTCTGCTGTCGGTGGCGCAATCACCTATCCCCTAGTCGGCAGCCCGATCGCAACCGGCACGAGTCTGACGATCCAGCGCATCGTCACGTATCAGCAGCTTTCCGATCTGGTGAACCAGTCCGGGTTCTATCCTAACGTGGTCGAGAACGCACTCGACTACTTGACGATGCAGACCCAGCAACTGGCTCAACAGCTTGGCCTCGCTCTGACTGTTCCGATCTCGGCCACGCCGAAGAACCTCGTTCTGCCGAATGCTGCGGCACGCGCCAGTCAGCTTGTCGGATTCGACGTCAGCGGCAATGCGACCACTTATCCGATCACCGCCAGCGTGGGGGCTGGCAACCTCATTAGCGAAGGGCCATTCGTAGCAGGCACAAATTTCACGCCGGGCGTCACGACGACGCTGACGTTGTCTCAGGCATACGGTACGCCGGCCAACGTTAGTGTTCATTTTGATACGAACTACCAAGGTACCGACCAATATTCGCTGAATGGTACGCAGATCACTTTCACGTCTCCAATCCCTGTGGGAGTGAATAAGGTCTATATCGTTGGCGGCACTACGCTGTCGGTAAGTATCCCGCCCAGTCAATCCGTGGGCGATGCTCAATTGACATGGGGCAACATCCTAAACCGCGTCGTCGACAACGTCGCGGCCATCAGTGGATTGAATGTTGCCGTCTATACGCGTTGCTTCGCGACTGGCTACTACGCAGCCGGTGATGGTGGAGGTGGCGCGTACTACTACAGTTCGACGTCATCTGCCACGGTCAACGGTGGTACCGTCCTGGCTGCTGCGGGAGGAGCCGGGCGGTGGTTGCTTGAAGCGACTGGGATGGTTTCGATTAAGCAGTTCGGTGCAAAAGGAGATGGAGCAACCGACGACACGGCGGCTGTTCAAGCCGCTGTCACGTGGGCGACTGGTAGTGGTGTGATGGCGCTTTTTGTTCCAGCCGTGTCGACGAATTATCGTCTCACGTCGACCATCACGATCACGTCTGGTCTTACGATCGTGGGTGAGGGCACCGTTCCTTATACTTCTGTCGGGCCGTATAACAATCAGGGGGCGGGTAGTTGGTTTCTTCTCGATCATCCTAGCATTGGCTTCAACGCTGTCCGTGGCGATGGCGGCTTCATCACTACGGTACGTTTTTCCAAGATTGGAACTCAGCGCAAGCATACCAACGCGATTGGGGTCGGTTGGACACCAACGGTATTCGACTTCGATTTCATCTTCAACAACGCCGAAGCGTTGATGGAAGATGTGATGCTGCTGAACCCGTATAACGGGATCGAGATACTCAACGGCGGCGGCGTGCGTGGGATGTTCTACAACGTCCGCGGGCAGTTCCTCAACATCGGTTTGCGTGTCGACGTGATGGAGGATGTTCTCCATGTCGACCAATGGCACAACTGGCCGTTCTGGTACAACGATCCGAACGTCACGGGATGGCAAACCGCCAATTCGACATGCTTCGCGCTCAACCGTTGCGACAACCCGTTCTTCTCGAACATTTTCAGCATCTTCAACCTTAACGGGTTCTTCATTGCGCAGAACTCGACAGGTACAGTCAACAAGTTGCAGGGCATCAACCTGGACTTCGATCAGTGCCAGAACTGGCTCGTGGTCGATAGTACTGTTACGAGCGGCGTGACAGCGCAGTTCACGAATATCATTTCATACGGGCCGTCTCCGGCAACTTCCAACGGGTACAACGCGCGTATCCGAGGGAACAATTGCCGCATCGATTTCATCGGCCTGAATGGTGAGCAACTGGCTCACGGTCTTCTCTTGATCGACGGCGCCGCTACGGGCAACACGATTAACGTTTCGCATGCGCGCGTAAAAAATTGGGATCTGCTCGCAGCATCGTTCGCGCTCTTCAATATTGCCGCTGGCAATACGCTTTATATCGCCGATCGAATCGTAACGGATGGCACATCTGGCACCGTCATCTTCGCCGGCAGTGGCGCCATCAAATATCCGCAAAACGTAAGCCTGGGTAACGGAACCATCCCGAATGGATCTACGTCGGTCACGATCAATCACGGCCTGTTGATTACGCCGAGCATCAACCAGATCCAGTTTTGCATGACGACCGGGGTTGGATCTGCGAAGAGCACATGGATTAGCGCAGTTACTGCGACGACCTTCACCGTGAGTTGCGACGTCAATCCGGGGGTGAACATCAGTTTCAACTGGCGGGCGTCGCTTGAATAAACCATAGACCAACGGGGTATCGCATGTTCAATTTCGACGGCGGCGCAGGTTACATCATCTCCGCGATCATCGGATCGATCGTGATGTGGATTTTCAACCGATTCGACCGGCATTCTGACCATTCGAAAGAGGCGACGGAGAGCGCGCACGAGAAGGTCGACGAACTGGAGAAGAAGTTTCTCGAATACAAAGCACACGTCGCTGAGCACTACCAGATGAAGGTCGAGCATCGCGATTTCGAAAAAGCTGTTTTCAAGAAGCTCGATGACATCGTGGCGCTCATCAACACTAAGGCAGACAAGTGAATCCGATCCTGCGCTTCTATCTGACCATCAGAAAGCCGCGCAACTTTTTGAAGTTGCTCTGCGTTTTTATCGGCACGTCTCTGGCGCTTCACTGGTTTCGTGGTTACGACCATGAATTCGGATCGACGAACCTGATCCTGTCGATCGAGGCAACGGTGGCAGGCGCAGTGATGCTGATGGTGCAAGAAGAGTCGGCAACTATGATCGAGGAAATGCTCGGGAAGATCATCTCTCTCGAAGAAAAGGTGCTGGCATTTGAAGAACGCATCCTGAAAATTCTCACCGAAAGGCAGAAGTCATGACGCCGGAAACACTAGCTGCCGCGCTTGGTATTTCTGTCTCGCGAGCTCAGGAGTGGGCTGATCCGATCAGCGCCGCCATGGCGCTTTGGGATATCAGCAGCAGCGCGCGGCAGGCAGCGTTTCTGGCACAGATCGGTCACGAGAGTGGGCGGCTTGTCTACGTCCGCGAACTGTGGGGGCCGACCGCCGCTCAGGCTGGATACGAAGGGCGAGCCGATCTCGGTAACACGCAACCAGGTGACGGCATTCGATTCATGGGTCGGGGCCTCATCCAGATCACCGGGCGGGTGAATTACCAGAAAGCCAGCGATGCACTCGGCATCGATTTCGTGTCATGCCCGGAGTTGCTCCAAGAACCATCGAATGCCGCGCTCTCTGCTGCTTGGTTCTGGAACGTACACGGCTTGAACGATCTTGCCGATGCGGGCGATTTCGAGACGATCACCCGTCGCATCAACGGTGGTCTGAATGGCTACGCAGATCGCCAAGCGCTGCTTGCGCTGGCAACTGATGCATTGAAAGGAGCATGACCATGAGCGGTTGGACAGATGCACTCAACGTCGTCGAGAAGCTTGCCCCGACGATCGGAACCGTACTTGGCGGCCCGCTGGTGGGCGGTGGACTTGCGGCGCTTGAGGCTGTTTTCGGCCTCACACCCAAGCCCGACGCATCGACAGATGATCGGCAGAACGATATCGCCGCGGCGATCAGCGGTGCGACGCCCGAGCAACTGGCGGCGATGCGCAAGGCTGATCAGGACTACGCCTTGGCGATGGCACAGGCTGGGTTCAAGGACGTCGAGACGCTGGCCTCGCTGAAGGTGCAGGACACGATCAGCGCGCGCGACATGCAGACCAAGAACAGGTCGATTGTTCCCGCGTGGCTGACGTTCCTGATCACGTTCGGCTTCTTCGGACTGCTCGCTGCCCTGTTCCTGATGCAAGTCCCTGACGGCAGCAAGGCGCTTATCTACTCTGCAACCGGCACGCTCGGAACGGTCTGGCTCGTGGTCGTTCACTTCTGGTTCGGCTCGACAAGCGACACGGGTCAAGTCAACGAACTGCTCGCGAAATCTACGCCGACCAACAACCAATGAGGCTCGCCATGAAACGAATCCTTACCGCACTTCTGGTGCTTGTCTCGAGCGTATCCTTCGGGACGACACTGAACCCGGTTCAGTTGCTCAACCCGGCTGGGTCGTCGGCAGGACAGGCGATCATCTCCAGCGGTGCGTCAAGCGCCCCGGCGTGGGGCAGCATATCTGCGACCGCCTTGACGGGGATTGTTCCAGTTGCCAATGGCGGCACGAATGCATCGACAGCCAGCGGAACGTCACTCGACAACATCACCGGATTCTCCAGCACCGGATTCCTGACGCGTATTGGCGCTGGCACCTATTCGTTTCAGAGCCTGACAAACGGCATCACTCTTTCGAACATCGCTCAGATCGCCGCTAATACGTTGCTCGGCAACGCGACAGGATCGACCGCGAACGTTGCTGCCGTGACCGTCACCGGATGCAATGGTGCCGCGCAAGCGCTTCAGTGGACGAATGGATCGGGATTCGGATGCAATTCTTCGGTCGCTACATCCGGAGCGAATGCCAATATCACGAGCTTGTCCGGCCTCACGACTGCGCTATCCGTTGCTCAGGGCGGTACCGGTCGTCAGACGCTCACCGCACACGGGGTTTTGGTCGGCGAGGGGACTAGTGCGATCAACCAGTTGGCCGTTGGCACGACCGGGCAAGTTCTGGTAGGCGCGACCGGCGCAGATCCAGCGTTTGGGTCGAGCGTGGGCGCGCTTACCTTCACTGGCGCAATCACGCCGTCGAGCACCGCCGGCATCGTCGGCACGACGACAAACGACAATGCGAACGCAGGGAGTGTCGGGGAATTTATCAACCCGGCCGCGACGACTGGTACCAGTCTGACCAATAACGTCACGGCAAACTGTGCAAGCACATCATTCACAGCCGGCGATTGGGATATCCAAGGTATCGTTCAATTTGTCCCGGCTGGCTCGACAATTCTCATTAACCCCGAGATCGGTATCTCTACCACGTCTGCTACGCTGGGATCGTTCGATACGACAATGCAGAAAGATGGCACTAACGGGGCTGGTCTTGGTGACACGCTCGTCACCCCGGTAGTACGTGAATCGTTCTCGACAACGACGACAGTTTATCTCGTTGCAAGCGCCGGCATTACCACCAGCACCGCGACGTGTAATGGACGAATCCGTGGGCGCCGCATCCGCTAAACCACATGGGGCATCCTTCTTCGCGAGCCTGCTGATCCGTTCTTTAGATTGAGTGCTGGCTTCTCGATCAGGAACCACGAGGCTGAGGCGATCGGCGTCACGATTGCGATCGTGAGAAGCGACAGCGACGTCGGGTGCAGCCCAATTCCGAAGTGCCGCACCAGCATCTGCTGCACGAGGAAAGCGTAGATGTAGACGCCGTACGATATATCGAAGCGGTTCAGAAAAGCCAACTTCGGTAGGCGCTCCGCCGCAAAGATGACGATGAACGGCAGCAGCAGATTGAACGCATACGCCTTGATTTTCCAATCAGGATCCGAAGCGAACAGATAGAAGGGTGCCAGCGCCACGACGACTGAAGTGGCCCACAACGGCCAACTACGCGGCAGCGTGATAGTCGCGATGAAGGCGCCACCCCAAAAGTAGATGCCGAGTCGCGCGATCTGGAAGGTGTTCACGCCAAACAGCACATTGCCCTGCCACAGCAGGTCACCCATCAACGCGACATAGCACCCCACCAGCATCAGCAGCGTACCCTTCCAGTTCAGCGCGCCGGCCCACGACACGCTGAGCAGAAGTAGGTAGCACGTGACTTCGAGCGCCAGCGTCCACAGCGACCCGTTGATGACTGGAATTGGATTTGTCGCGAAGAAATGGGGAAGCGTCGGGACCATTTTGTACAGCGACAAGTTCGTCAGATACTCGAGCCATTCCGGGAACCATGTGTGCGTCATGATCGGGCCGGCCACGAAGATCGTCAGCAGGATCAGGGCCGCAAGCCCGGGGAAGATGCGCAGCGCCCGGTTGCGCAGGTATGCGAGCGGGCTGGCGTTGCGTTGCAGCGACTTGCACACCAGGTATCCACTGATCGCAAAGAAGGCGTCGACGCCGAGCTCGCTAAACTGCGGGAAGCCGTGCGCCTCGAGCCAGTCCGGGCCAAGTCCTAGCACGACATGGCTGTGCGTGATGATCACCGCGTAGGCGGCGAGCAAGCGGAGCGCGGTGAACGCGTTCTGATTATTTGGGGCCATTGTCTCTTCCTTTTTCCTCGCACCGAATATTAGCATCGGGCGCACTTGTGATGCGGGGCCCCAAAAAAGCCCCACGGAATTTTCCAGCAAGTAGGAATGTGGCCGTTAAACTCCGGTCCCCGGCACCACTAACACTTCCTGAACGTTCCACTTTATACGGAAAATACAAGAAATCAAGGGGATAGGCGAAGGCGCGGTTTCTGCTACTTGCCGGCCGAAATGGTTCTTTATACACTGGCGGCCCCATAACTGCCCCACGCGAGGCCCCACGGTGGCATCGATCACCCCATACAAGTCCGGATGGCGCGCCCAGATCAAGATGGGCGACGTGCGGGACTCCCAGACCTTCCGCACCCAGCGGGAGGCCAAGGCGTGGGCGGCCAACCGGGAAACCGAGATCCGGACGCAGATGGGTCGGGACCCGGGCGAACTGCATACCGTGGGCGAGATGTTCCGCGAGTACATAGAGAAGGTGTCGGACAAGAAGGCCGGCGCCAGGTCCGAGATGCTTCGTCTGAAAGCGTTTGAGAAAGACTTTCCGCACCTGGCCGCGCTGACGCTGGCTGAGTTCAAGACACCGCAACTGGTTGAGTGGCGCGACGCGCGCCTCAAGAAAGTGAAGCCGGGGTCGGTGGTGCGAGACATCAACCTGATCCGCAACGTGTTCTACACGGCTCGAGACGAGTGGCATTGGCTGACGCACAATCCGTTCACGGGATTCAAGGTTCCGCAGGAGGGTGCACCTCGAGACAGGCGTATTGATCCGTGGGGCGAAGTGCGCCCCATCTGCCGAGCGCTGGGATACGTCAGTGGCCGCGCTCCGGATACAAAGAGCCAAGAGGTCGCGCTAGCGTTTCTGGTAGCACTCCGGTCTGCGATGCGAGCCGGCGAGATTCTCCAGCTCGGCAAGAAGAACTGCGACCTACGCAAGCGCGTGGCGACGGTCAAGCACAAGATGCAGCACCTGACTGGAAAGCCTCGGGCGATCCCTCTCACGCGCGAGGCTGCCAGACTACTTGCGCCGGTGGCCGATCGGGACCGATTCTTCACGGTCGACTCCGACTCACTCAGCGCCTTGTTCCATCGCGCGAAAACCAAGCTCAAGATCGATGGGCTGCATTTCCACGACAGCCGCGCAGAGGCGCTGACGCGGCTTGCTCGCCGCGTCGATGTCCTTACGCTCTCTAAAATCAGCGGCCATACAGACCTTCGAATGCTGAGTGAGGTCTACTACCGCGAGTCCGCCGAGGACATCGCGGCGCGCATTTAGGCCGGCTGCAAGACCGCATCGATCTGCTCGATCGGAATCATCCCGCATCGGTTCAGCTTAAGCGTCCCGTGCTTGATCATGTTGTGGATGGTGCGGGTGCTGACGCCCAGCATTTCGGCTGCCTGCTTCTGGTTGACCTGAGGCGGCCGAGGATGACTCTCGGCATAGAGCTGCACAGCCCGCCGCGCAATCGTCAGTTCTTCGCTCATATCCCCATTCCTTGCGTTTGATCTCTAAGATTCGTTGGAGCGTGGTGTGCATTCAGGAGCAGACCTTAACTAGTTGCGTGGCCGTCGCATTCTTCGATCGTTTTTTTTGCTTCCTCGACAGCTCTGCGTGCGCGCCAAATGATACGGGCACTACGAGCATTCAGAATTGCCATTCCTACAACCAAACAGAACAAAGCCGCCGTCACCACTGATTGATCCATTTTTAATCTCCTTCTTCACAACGGTTCCATGGGCCTTTGCCGCCCCAGTTTTGCCAGTAGACCGACTTCAGCATCAGCCAATTGTATGGCGTATAAAGATGGTCTGCCCAGTCCCACCACTCCATTGGACGGCTGACCCAGTGACCTAGCCAAAAGAACGACCATGAAGCGATGAAGCCGATGGCTGATTTCATTTTTCTTCCTTTTCTTGCCGCCTCGCACGCTTTTAGTTCAGTGATCAGTTCGAGGATTGCTGTTGGGTTAGCAGCCGCAATCCATCGTCCATTGGCAATCTGCACCTCGCGAGGATAGTTCTGCGGCCCCAATCCTTCCTGCCCATCCAGTTCTTGATCATGCCCCGGCTGACAGATCGCCATCGGTATATCCTGCTCGGGTCCAAAGATGACACCGCGATATCCACATGTGCATGCTTGATCCGCTTCGACGCTCTTAAGATGTTGGCATACCACCCAAGGTCCCGGTGTTGCAGATTTCGCCAGCCTTTCTAGTTCATCAATATCGGTCATTTCTGTTCTCCCTCACTAGCAGGGGTGCGGCGCTCGAAGTAAAACGTTACGGCCTCGTTCGTTTCGGCGATGAGGCCGTATTTTTTCGCCAGCCGATATGTCGGATGATTGCGATTCAGTGCGCCAACATGGCCGGCGATTATCGAGCGCCATTGCTCAATGCTGAACGTCGCTTTGCTGATATTGCATGGCGCGCATGAAGGCATCATGTTGTCGATGCGATGATTCTGCATACGAGCTGCCGGAAGCCCCGACCAGTACGAACCAACGCCACGCAAAACTGGCTCAACATGGTCTGCGTGCCAACGCTCACCCAACATCTCTCCGCAATATGCGCATCGACCCCCGAACATCTGGCGCACCTGCTCGCGCTCGGACTTGGTTAGGCGCTTCACTTCTCTTCCCCTTCTTGTCGTTGCGCGAGGGCGCGAATCCTATATGCAGCTTCAACGCACGAAGCCGACATAAAAGCGTATTCGTCACAAATCTTTGCCGATTTCTCGATTGCATCCCGCCGATCCGCTTCTCGGGCTTCGAGGTCAGCGCGGAGATTCACGATCTCGACCTTGGCGTCGCCCAATGCGACATCGATGTCAGTCGGATCAACCGGCACGCGCATCGAAAAATCGCGGTCAGTGAATCGCTTCAGAGCGCCGTCGAGTCGCTCCAAGATGTCCGGTGATTTGATGAGCGGTGTCATCCCTTCTCTCCATTGGGGACGGTCTTGGTTTGTCGGATCGCATAAGCGCAGGTCAGAGCACCTTGCATCGCAGCGGCTACCATGCGCGTTCTGTGTTTACCGGGTTCACTGAATCCAGCCGACAATTCTTCGCACACCTTCGCGCATTCCTCGATGATCGCCTCCCTGTCGGGAGTGGTGCGGCGGTTCCACTTCGCGATTGCTGATTCGATGGACGTATAACCTGCCGCTATCGGCAAAATGCAGCCAGGCGTTTGACAGGCGACATACCACCAGTCTTCAGGATCCATTTCTTCGGCAATGTACGGCTGATTGCCGCAGAACGGGCACGGCATCAGTTCTCTCTCAGTCACGTTGTGGCTCCTTGTTGAGGCCGCGCCATTTGCTCTCGCTTTCGCTTCCGTATGGCTTGCCAAAGTCGGTATAGCTGCCATCCTGATAGGTCCAGAAAAATCCCGTCCAAACCATGAAATCTTGTCGTCCCGAAGTCATGCATGGCCGATGCGTTTCGTATAAACCGATGCGAGTCGGCTTCACATGATTCGGAAACCACCCAGTCAGCATGTCATCGGTGATCTTCATGGCTTGCTCCGGGTGAGGGCGAAAAGCGGGACGATGTGTTCGGGCCGATGGCCTTCCATGTCCTCATGATCAAGCGTCACGCTGCACGGCTTGAGATGCACGCATTCGAGAACAGCCCATGCCATCGGCTCTCCGCAAACCTTCTCCAGCACGGCGGCTTGGAGGGCAGCCAGTCGATCGACAAGGACTTCCTCTGGTATTTCGACCCAATCCTTGCATCCTGGATGTGAACAACACCATCCATCGAAGAACTTAAGCACTTCCTCGCGCGTCAGAATCGGTTCAGTCATTGGCCTTCTCCTGCGCGGGCGGCGACAAGGGCGCGCGCAGTTTGGAAGGTGAGGGCCGATATATGGTCTTGACAGACGATTCGGCATTTCTCGTAGCGCATCCACACTAATTCTTCCAAGATTGCGAGTGCCTGATCTCCGAAATTCTCTACTGTCACCTCGGCGCGCGGCTCCGGCTGCTGAGCGGCGAGGAGGGTGGCGAATTGAGCGAGCATCTCATCGACAGCAACCCATGCGCCGCTGCTATGGCGCACGACAAGACATTTCCCGACCGTATGCCAATGGAATCCCGCTGCCTTCGCGGCTTCGACCTGAGCGGTCGTCAGCGTATTATTCATGCTTGGCTCCTTCGCCGTCAGCCACTTCGTATTGCCAATGCCCGTTGTCATGCGTGGCGAGAAAGTCTTCGGCTACCAACTCCGCGCAAACGTCGTTGTAGTCCTCGGGCCGCTTGACGCGGATCACGATGAATTCGGGATGGCTCATTGCTTGGCTCCTTCGAGAAGGGCGACGCCGAATCGGTAAAGGCGATCGTCATCTGTGAACACCCACCCCGCATCAGTCCACGTGATGCCCTGCTGATTCAGGGTGTCCAAGATTCGACGCCAGAAGTACGGCGGCTCGTCCGTCAGCCCCTGCCGAGTGGCGACCTGCGCGGGCGGGGCGGTGTAGAGCGCGAGCTCGTCGTCTTCAGCAACGTGGCCCGTTTCGCGCCAGTAGACCCATGCATCGGAGGTCAGGTCTTCCAATTGTTCGAGCTGCTCCTTCGTGATCCAGCACACGGGTTCCGGCGTCTCTTGCCCCGCTGCGGGCTGCGATGCTGCCGCGCGGCGTCCGCGTTCTTCCCATGCTGCGCACATCGATTCGTGGTACTTCGTGAACCCGTTTGCATTCGCCCACGTAATACAATCCGCCCGCTCATCTTCCGTCGCTTCTGCATTTGAATACGTTTTAGCGAGATATTGCTCATATGCTTCTGCGCCATCAAATTCCGGCGAACCGGGTTGCGCATACTCATATTCCTTCCGATTAAGAATCGGGGCTTCCGCCCCCGCCACCTCAGTGCGAGGGGCGCGGGCGAACACAGGCACGTCAGTAGCGCCACATTTCGGGGATATGATTGCGCCGTTACCAGCCGCCAGCTCTTTCAGATCATCTGCGCGGATATAGCCGATGGGATTCGCCACCCGCTCATCCGCCCCATTGCCCGTGCCTTCGAGCGGGGAGGCCGGTGCGGGTTGCTTTGGGTAGCCGGGTTTCATGCCCCGCACGATGCGCATGCAGTCGAGCATCCCGGCTCGTTCCAGCCCGAGTGCGGCGGCTTCGAGAAGCTGGTTCACGTCGGCCGGCGCTGCTTCGTGCTGCTCGACAGGGTATCCGCCGAACGCGTGCGCAATGAACTCGGTCAGGATGAAACGATCGTCGTCGTTCGGTTCGCGCGAATCGTTGTTCTCGCCGACGATTTCGAACGTCTCGATCGCGGCGAGTGCTTCTTGTGCCGTCAGCGCATCAGCGCGGCTATTGTCGGTGGTGGTCATGGTGGTCCTCAGATGGTCAGGATGTCTTGCGCGGCGAGGATGAATTGCGTTGCCGCTTCTGCGTTGATCGCGTTGCCGTAGGCGCGCAGTCGTCCCACTCGCGCGGGAGCCCCATCAACCAGCGGGAATGTGCCGGGTTCAACTGGCCGCCATTTTCCATCCCGGCAGAGGAGCCAATCAGCAGCTCGCCAGAAGCCGTTAGTCGGGCTAGCCCCACAATTGCCGCTGCCATCGAGAGGTCTTGCGGCGAACCCTTCCTCTCGATCTCTCGCCATGCCCCGTCCATCGTCCGAACATTCTTCTCGCCGTCCGCCGCTCGAGGTGTCGGCCAGCCAGCCAATTGCACCTGGTGATCGAGCGTCGTCACTGACTGCCCGCACTGCAATCCTGCTTTGCGAGCCAGCGCCTGTTCCGGCGTTCCGCCCGGCGCCGATGCGTTCGGCGTGCCCCAGCCTGCGAGTGTCGCCGCGTCCAGCAATGTCATCCCCGAGTGCGCCGGTTTCGCATTTGGGAATCGGTTCGCAGTTGCGTTGCGGGTATTGCTCGAATCGTTCACGACTGGCGTAGGCCAGCCAGTACGCCCGGTCAAGATGTGCGAGGCATTCGACGCCCGCAGACGGGAACGGGACACACCCGAAGGCGTTGTCCAGCGCTTCCATGTCAGCGTGTACAAGATCGATCCAAGGGTCGACAGCCGAACTCGCAACCTGCTCTCCAAAGATGACTGGAGGGCGGCACTCGCCGATGAGCCAGTACCACACAGGCCACAGGTGCCGCTCGTCATCAAACCCAGCTCCTTTGCCTGCCGCGGAGAAAGGTTGGCAAGGACAGGAACCGGTCCAAACAGGTCGATCATCGGGCCAGCCGGCGCGTCGAAGCGCGTACGACCAGACGCCGATTCCGGCGAAGAAATGGCACTGGTCGTAGGCTCGCAGGTCATCAGGTCGGACATCCTCAATGCTCCGTTCATCGACGTCGCCAGGAGCGATGTGTCCGGCGGCGATCAGGTTGCGCAGCCACTGCGCGGCGTATGGGTCGTGCTCGTTGTAGTACGCAGGCACGTCATCCTCAATCAGTAGTACAGCCTCAAAAAGTCGGGCCCGGGACTGCGGCCCTTCCAAGGGGGGGCTGTCATGAAGTCAAATCGCTGCGAATTCGACGCCAAGTTCCTGCACTGCGTGGCACTCGATGCGCGTCACAAAATTGGCGAACTGCTCTTTCGTCATCTGGCTCGATCCCACCGGCACAAGGCCGCGCGGTCCTTCCTGCTTGGGGGCATAGAGATCGAGGTAGTGGGCGTACCAAGCTTCCTTGGCGAACCGCTTGCCTTCCAGCTCCACTTGTTCGGCAATCTCCGTCAGGAGAGCCCAGAGAAGCCGGTTCTGCTCGCTGGAGCGCTTCGCCTGATATTCGTCCACCGTGACCATCAGAGGCTTTCCGGAAGCCGCCATGGGGCCGGCAAGCGACTTGATGTAGCTGACGAGTGCGTGGCCGTGTTCAGGCGCGCGGAGAACGAATACCTTGCTCATTTCCTGCCTCCCCACGCTGATTCCCAAAGCTCGTCTTTCTGCTCTTTCAGTTCTTTCGCGATAACCGCAGTTTCCCGGATGCTGGACAGAAGGATTGCGATCTGGTCGATCAACTCGATCCGGTCGGTGTCGTGCTGCAACGCATGACGCAGCGAATCGCAGGCGCCCTGAACGCGCGTTTGCAGCAGGGACATCGTGGTTTTGTACTCGCCGTTCACGGTCGCATATTCGCCACGTGCCACGATCACGGTCGGGTCGATGTTGTCCAGATTCATGCTGGCACCTGGGCCTTCAGCGCGCGCTTCCGCTTGGTGTATTCGGTTGCAAGTTCGGCCTTCTGTTGCTGGCTTGCGTTCTGCGGCACACCTTTCCCGATTCTTTCCAGCGTTTCGAGATCGTCAGCTTCGCGAAGAGCAACGCGGAGATCCTCGAATTCGCTTTCGGTGATAGCTTGTACCTCGGGTTCTTCCGGCTCGCCTTCCGGCCCGTGAAGATCACCCTTGTGCCACAGATCTAGCGCGGCACCGAAACGCATGGCTGCGTTACGCAGTGCGTCACCGATCCGTTCTTTCGTGGCGTCAGGTCCAGTCTTCCCTTGCGCATCGCCATAACCAAGACGAGTCACGCCGCAGACCGTCAGACGGATCCACATGCCGCCGTCACGGTCCAGCAAGGGCAGGCCATCAGGGCCGAGCGCCAGAGGCTCCCAAGACCAGTTTTCGTCGCATTCAAGCAACCGGTCAGTAAGAGCGGCGTGGCCGACATAGCTCAAATGGAGGGCAGGAAGACCATGCCAGCCACCACACACATCACAATTCCCCTTCGGGGAGTCCCGCTTGTAGGGCTTGGGGAGGAGGCTGATCTGATGTTCCGGGAAGGGCTCCCGCAGCCTTTGCAATCCGGTTTTCTTCTCGCTCACGATTCTTTCTCCGCTCTTCATGCCATTCCAGTTCTTCTTGCGCCTGTTGCGCCATCCAGTAGTCGGGCCCGTCGTCTGTCATGTCGAACTCCGATGCACCGCTTGGTCAACATACGGAGGGTCAGCGGGCAGAACCAGCCAGAACACGAACAGCACAATCCAGCCGGCTAAGACCTTTGTGATGTCGTGGGTGAGGATCTTCTTCATGTCAGACTCCCGCAGCCTTGTTGAGCGCGTCCCGAGATAAACGCATGCTCAGGTTGTGATGTACATCGCCCAAGTTGTTGCGTTGGATGTAATCGACCGTTTCTTCGTAGAGCACCTTGAGTGCTTCGAGCAGATCGTGCCTAACTTCATCGGCTAATGCAGATCGGTCCATCCAGCCAAGCAGATATTGACTGCCCAGCCTAGCAACGGCGTCCCCGCGTCGTTTATCCCATGCAGCCTGACACGCCAGATGCTCGACCGCCAATTTCAAGCTGATTGCGGGCAATTCTTCTTTCGCGACGGCGGCATGAAGTTCTTGAGCGCTTGCAGTTCTTGCCAGAGGATTAAATTTCGTCTCGCTCATACCGCCCCCGCCAAAACGTCAGTGAACTGAACCGTCACACAAGCCACGATCAACACGCAGCAGATCGCTGCAAGACCTGCGTAAGCGCGACCGCACGCGCGAAGCAACTCGTTGTCGTCTACCTTGCGGATGCTTTGGAGTGGGGCGCGCATGTTATCGATCCATGAGAATTGCGAGAAGCACGATCATCCAGATCAGCAGGATCATGAAGATTTCCATCTCACTCTCCCGTCCTAACCGGAGCTTCCTTACGCCCTGCCTTGATCAGCGCAGCGTCGAGGGCCATGCGGACGTCTGATGTGAGGAGGCTGTTCCCGGCGTCAGCATCGGCGGCGATCAGTTCGAGGGTCATGGCCATGTCGAGCGAAGCTGCGAAAAGCAGGGCGTTCTCGATAGCCTCTTGGTTCGTCGGGAAGTACGCCGAACCCGGATGTGACGCAGCGGATCCAATTATCACGGGCGACTCACCCATGAAATCGAACTGCTTGATGATCGTTGGCGACTCTGCGCTGATGCCCCACGGCCCCGGCGTCGATTTGATCTTGTTCATGTGGTCCCTCTGGGTGGTGTCAATACGCTTCGGCTTCGGCGCGCGTGATAAAGAAATGAATCCCGTGCGTACATTCGAGGCGAATGTCGTCGTTGTACGAATCCGGCCGTACGATCTCACCAACTCGATAGACCGTCTCGCCGTCATGCTGGCTTAACGCTTCTTCCGCGCCGAACAATTCCAGCACTCGGACGAATTCCGCGCGGTTTTTCCGGCCTATAGGTGTGGAGTTACGTTTCGCGTCAGCCGGGATTTCCAGTTTAGCGATTACGCCGTCTTTGAGTTTCTTCCAGCCGATGAATGCGCCTTCCGCGGGAATTATTTGGAAGACAAGGTTTTTAACGTCGCGCAGGTTCGCGCCGCACAGGTTCGCGCCGCACAGGTTCGCGCCGCGCAGGTTCGCGCCGCGCAGGTTCGCGTCGCGCAGGTTCGCGCCGCACAGGTTCGCGCCGCACAGGTTCGCGCCGCGCAGGTTCGCGCCGCGCAGGTTCGCGTCGCGCAGGTTCGCGCCGCACAGGTTCGCGCCGCACAGGTTCGCGTCGCGCA
>Ga0207695_10001174_pt1 | contig 45172 bp, 46 predicted proteins | sample KBSC54metaG_FD_184354 | JGI IMG/M metagenome (GOLD analysis project Ga0207695, IMG submission 184354) | Corn rhizosphere microbial communities from Kellogg Biological Station, Michigan, USA - KBS C5-4 metaG (SPAdes) (version 2) | ecosystem: Host-associated > Plants > Roots > Rhizosphere > Soil...
CTTTTCCGCCTGTTTAGCGTCCATCTGCGCCATATGACAATTTTTTTCTAAGTTACAATAATTTCCCCTCCCCTTCCTATCTTGCAAACATGAATTTCCATCTTTCCCAGATACCCGAGCGAACAGCCAGACCCCGTACCTTCGGCCTCACCATGGTCAACGACAAAGGCCTGAGCGTCGCCGAGGCCCGGAACCTCGTATCCGGAGCAGGTCCTCACATCGACCTCGTAAAACTGGCCTTTGGAACATCCCTCGTCACCACCGGTCTTCACGAGAAGATTCGTATCTTCCAGGACGCCAACATCCCTGTTTACTTCGGCGGGCTGCTCTTCGAAGCATTCGTCATACGTAATCAGTTCAACGACTTCCTCGATCTCCTGAAGGAATACAATATCACCTATATCGAAGTCTCCGACGGCAGCATCGACATCCCCCACTCCGAGAAATGCGGCTACATCGAAAAGCTCGCGAAGTATGGAACGGTGCTCAGCGAAATAGGCTCGAAGGACAAGGACCGCGAACACATCACTCCCCCTTATCAATGGATTCAGCTGATGCAGGCCGAGCTGGCCGCCGGCTCTTCCTATATTGTAGCAGAAGCGCGCGAGACCGGCACTGTCGGCATCTATCGCGACTCCGGTGAAGTACGAGAAGGCCTGGTACAGGAGATACTGACGAAGGTGCCTGCAGAAAAAATATTGTGGGAAGCCCCGCGGAAAGACCAGCAGCTCTACTTCCTTACGCTGGTAGGCGCCAACGCCAACCTGGGCAATATCACCCCTTCCGAGGTCATCGCGCTGGAAGCCATGCGCGTCGGCCTTCGCGGAGATACCTTCGATCTATTCCTTAACCGGGAGTAGCCGCTTCATCTTCATCAAGAACCTCCTTCATGTATTGGAATTTGAGGTGATCGTAGAACGAGTGTTTGTCGACGACCATCGATACCAGGCTCGAGACCATCCCTGCTACCATTAAATGAAAGATGACGTTGTGCCGATCGGTCATCTCGAGCACGAGGATCGCCGACGTAAACGGTGTCCGCGTCACCCCAGTAAGAAAGGCCACCATCCCCGCCAGTACAACCAGGTTGGTGTCGGTCGCCGACAGATGCAGCCAGCCCGCTATGGTAGCCCCAACGCTGGCGCCCGCACTGAGAGCAGGCGCGAAAACACCGCCCGACGCCCCTGTCGTAAAGGAGAACAAAGGTCCCGCACACCGCAGCAGCGGCATATACCATCTATTGTATTTGTGAGGAGTGAACAAGGTCGTTGTCATCAGCTCTTTTCCCGACCCCAATACTCCCTCGTCCACAAAAAAAGCCAGCCCGACTATCAGCAACGCACAAATGATAATGAATACGACGTGCTGACGCACCAGGCGGAACCCCAGCTTCCAGCGAAAGATACGCAGGATGCACCACGACATCCCCGCCCCCGCCAGACCGGCCGGTATCGCAACCAGTACGACTACAAAGAAAATATACCCCGAAAGATGCGAGACGTCGGGATACCCCAGGTAAAGATAGGGCCCCAGCAGACTCTGCGCCGTCAGACCGGCTATGATAACGGCGGTGAACAACGCCGTCTTGAAATAGCTGATATGCGTCCGCGTCAGCTCTTCCACTGCGAAGACCACGCCTCCCAGCGGCGTATTGAAAGCCGCAGCCAGCCCCGCAGCCGCCCCCGTCATGATCATGTTGCGCTTGGAGATCTTGGGCCACCACTTCGGCAGCCATTCATTGACTTTCCGGAAGATGGAGCCGGCGATCTGGATGGTCGGCCCCTCCCTGCCGATGATCCCGCCCCCAAACGCCATGACCAGGCTCGAAAGCACCTTAACAACGACGATCCGGAGACTCAGCAGTTTATTGACCTTTTCGTTGTATTTCGGCGTGGCGAGCTCGATAGAAGCCATTACCTGCGGGATACCGCTGCCCCTTGCAAACGGCGCCCAACGTTTCACCAGCCACCAGGCCGCCAGAAAACAGACGGGCGTCACGATAAACAGCGCCCACAGATGCCAGTGTATAATGGCCGCCGTCCCTTTCTCCGCCAGCGCAAATAGCCGGGCATAGCACACAGCCACTATACCCGTTAGCAAAGAGGCAACCCAGAACGGTATGGCCTGAAGAAGATTTTGCTTCAGCTTCTCATTCCTTATCCGGTCAAAGGCCCGCTTGCCCATCCCCCGTAGTCTTCCGATAATTTTCATTCTGAATGATTTGCGTTCTGGTCCTGCAAAGATAACGGCCCCCCGGCCCTCAACTGTCCTATCCCGTGATTTTCTAATAATATTCTAATGCTCCGAACGTTATAAGGGGGAATTTCCTACCCTGGGCTTGACTGTCTGGATTTTAATACCTAATTTCAGCACCGCTATTGACCTATAGCAGTCCTCTGAAAAATTAACGTACTTGACCCGATGACACGAGCCCAAAGGGCGACTGCATTGGACCATTGAGAAATAGTTAAGACCCAATGACACGAGCCCAAAGGGCGACTGCATTGGACCGTTGAGAAATAGTTAAGACCCAATGAAATTCCTATCGCAAAAATCGCTGATACTACCCGGCCGCGTCAAGCCATTTGGCCTTGACGGAGAATGGCAGAACAAGCTAAAGGCCGCCGGGGTCAGCTCCCAACATTTGTTCGAGAGACTCAAGACCATCGGGTCACAATCTGCTATAGACGAATACGAGAAACGAAAGCTGGGTATATTCAACCAGCTTAATTTTTTTCAGCTGGTCACAGGCATCATCATCCCGATCGCCGGCAGCCTCAGCAATAACCACTTTCCCCTCATCGCCTGGATCGTCGCCTGCCTCCCTGCTACCATCAGCATCCTCGTGCTCACCCTCACCCATCGCGGCCGCTACGACCTGGCGCAGATCGCCTACTTCGTGCTCTATCCCCTCGTCACCAGCATCGTCTACCTCTGGGGGATCAACATGGGCATCGAAATGTCGTTTATTCTATACGGTATCCTCTCTGTCTTCTTTATACAGGACATCAGCCAGATGCTCTTTGCCCTTGGCCTGTCCATGGTCAGCTATTTCGTCCTCGCCGTCCTGTGCAAAGACTATCGCTATCAGCTGGCTACCGCCAACGTCTGGTTCTATTTCTTCAACCAGGGCCTCGCCATCGTCTTCATCTTCTACGGCCTGTTCCTGATAAAAAAAGAGAACACCGGCTACCAGCACAGCATCCTGCAGCAGAAAGAAGAGATCGCCAGCAAGGGCCTCCTGCTCCAGCAGCAGACAGATGAGCTTACCCGCCTCAACGGGTTCAAGAACCGCCTCTTCTCCATCATTGCCCACGACCTCAAGTCGCCCATATACGCCCTCCGCAATCTCTTCCGCAACATGCAGCAATACGACCTTCCCGCCGAAGAGATCAAGGGCATGGTTCCCGAAGTGGTCAACGAGCTCACCTATACGACCAGCCTCATGGAGAACCTGCTGACATGGGCCCGCAGCCAGATGCAGACAGACGCGGTCAAGCCACAGATGATCGACGTCTTCGGCCTGATGGAAGACGTCAACCGCATGCTCCGTCTCCAGGCCGACGCCAAGAACATCATGATCAGGCTGGAAGCCGGCGACGAGATCATCGCATACGCTGACAAGGACATGGTCCATCTTATCCTTCGCAACCTCCTCTCCAACGCCATCAAATACACGCCCGAACAAGGCTGCATCGACGTCGGCGCCCGCATCGCCGGCCAGCAGATCGAGCTCTATGTAAAAGATACCGGCATGGGCATCCCCCCCGACGCGCTGGAAAAGATCGAGCTCAGCAATTTCTACACGACCAAAGGCACCGCCGGCGAATCCGGCACCGGACTCGGCCTCATGCTCTGCAAAGAATTCATCACCCGTAATCACGGCACCCTCCACATCGACAGCACGCCCGGAAAAGGCAGTACCTTCACCGTGACCCTGCCCGCCGCAGAATAACCTACCACCCCCACTCATACCATCCACCACCACCGCTGGCCCACTCTGTGAAAAAACACCATGGAACACAGCCCGGCTTTATTCTGGCCGCACTCGTGGATTCAGGAGCCTTGCACATGGCAATCAACAAAAACATCCAGGAAATACTGCAATTACCTGTCGTTGGCAAGGAAAAAGCGCAACTGGCAAAGTGGCCAGATCGTTCATTATGATATCGCCAGGAAGTCGTTCACAGTTCCAAGCCGGTTATGTTGGTTGGTTTGCGCCCGGTCAAGTAAATTTGCAGAATGAAAATTCAGCTCCTCTCCATCGGCAAAGACCACGAACCATACGTCAAACCCGGCGTCGAAGACTTCACCCGCCGCATCTCCCGGTACTACCCCGTGGAATGGAGCCTCATCCCCACCCCAAAGAACGCCGCTACCCTCACTCAGTCCGACCTCAAAAAAAAAGAAGCAGAGATCATCCTCGGTCTCCTTGCCAAAGAAGACTTCCTTATAGCCCTCGACGAAAGAGGAAAACAAATGACATCGGAAGGCCTCGCCACCTTCATTCAAACCCGCGCCAACGACAGCACAAAAAAGCTCGTCTTCCTAATCGGCGGTGTCTACGGCCTCGACGAAGCCATCCTCAAACGCGCCGACTACTGCTGGTCACTCTCCCAGCTAACCCTACCCCACCAGCTCGTGCGCCTGCTGCTGGCAGAACAGCTGTACCGGGCCTGCACCATCCTGCGCAACGAGAAATACCATCATGCCTAGATTCGTGATTACCCCGGAAATGACTTATCTTGGGAAAAAATTCCAATGTTCTCGTTTACGCCGGTTATCGTAGTCCTTACCTGCCTCATTTCTTTCCTGGCATTCTCCAACTACAAGCTTAAAGAAATGCTGATCTTCTGGCCCCCCGCCGTCAGCATGCGACACCAGTATTACCGTTTTATTACCTGCGGGCTGATCCACGCCGATTTCCTCCACCTTTTCATGAATATGTTCTCGCTCTATTTCTTCGGCCGGGGCGCCGAGCTGCTCTATAGAGGCGAGCTGGGACTGCAGGCCTGGTACTACCCGATACTCTACATCTCTGCTCTCATCATCGCTAATATCCCCTCCTACCTCCGCCACCGCGACGACTACAACTACCGTAGCCTCGGCGCATCCGGAGCCGTCTGCGCGGTCATATTCGCCGTCATCCTGATCCGTCCCTGGGATCCCGTCTATCTCTTCGGAGCGCTCAAAATGCCCTCCATCGTATTTGCTCTCGTCTTCCTCGTCTATTCCATCTACATGTCCCGTCGCGGAGGCGATAACGTCAACCACGACGCACACCTCTGGGGCTCCCTCTATGGCATCGTCTTCACCATAGCTGTACACCCCGGCATCGTCAGCACCTTCTTCAACGAGATCAGCCAGCCCCGGTTCTAACCTCCGGGCACCCACTCGACCTTTACTACCTCCGTTGTTCCGGCGCCGATACGACAACGGTCGTCGATCCGCATGCCTACCACCCACAATATTTTTTTATTGGATTCCAGCACCCATACCCGTTCCTTCTCCGCAAGCGAGAGCTTGCTATCGATAAAGAAACGCGACAGCTTCTTCTTCTTTCGCATACCCAGCGGATAGAAATAGTCCCCTATCCGCCACTTGCGCAACAGCAACGGATAGTCCACCTCCCGGGCATCCAGCCACGCAACGGCGCTACCGGTCAGATCCGCCGGCACATCCCCTGCCGCCATCCGCCGCAGCAACAGCTTCCCCCCCGCATAAACTACTTCCCTATCCGCTGCCTCCACCAATATGGTCAAAGGCCCACCCCCTGTCTCCAGCGGCGAAATGATCAGCCAGGCGCGATCCCGTAATACACGGTGCGTAGCCGAACAAACATATTTTCCCGACCCGCTGTCCAGCAAACCAACAACCTCAGCCACCTGATGAGCAGAAAACCCAAAAGGAACGATCATCTCATACACCAACGTCGCCAGCGGCTCAGCCCCCTTCAGCTTTAACACGGGCACCCACACCTCATTTCCCCGCGGCTCCAGCAGTCGTTTCAGCTGTTGATCAATACCCCTGCGATAAACCTCTTCTATCTCCCTGAACCGGCCAATATTCGCCCCCAGGTTCTGCACCGTCCCCGGATAGACCTCCTCTATCAAAGGGATCACCCGATGCCTGAAATAATTTCGGGTATATTTATCCGATTCATTCGAGCTGTCCTCTACCCACTCCAAACCCTCCGCCACCGCAAACGCACGTATCTCCTCCCGGCCCGCGAACAATAGCGGCCGCACCACATTGCCCTGCTGCGGCAGCATCCCCCGGAGACCGCCGATCCCCGTCCCCTTAAAGAAATTCATCAGCAATGTTTCGATATTGTCATCCCGGTGATGCGCCGTCACGACATAACCACGGTCACCTATAACCTCTTTGAACCAATCATAGCGCAGCTCGCGGGCCGCCACCTGCACGGACACCTGCCGTGAGGTAGCATACGTTATCGTATCAAACCGCCTGACCAGGACTTCCCGGCCATAGCGTAACGCCAACCCTCGCACGAACAGCTCGTCCCGCTCGCTCTCCTCACCCCGCAGACCAAAATTGCAGTGGGCGATAACAAGATCAAACCCCGCCCGCTGCAGCAGCTCGCACAGCACGACAGAGTCCAGTCCTCCACTGACGGCCACAAGCAGCCGGTCACCCGAAGAAAAAAGTCTTTCCCTCTTTATAAATTGTCCGAATTCAAAAAGCAGATCCATTCATTAATATTTTTCTGGTCGGCTGGCCCGCTGGTCCACCCGTCCGCTGGTCCACCTGTCCGCTAGTCCGCCAGCTCATCATAGGCCGACTGCAGCTCGTTATATGCCCGCTTCTCACCCGCCGTCCTGGCCGCCGCCATCCCTTTCTCATACCAGGAAAGCGCCAGCGCCGTTTCACCCGTACGCTCCAGCAGTTTCCCCAGCTGATAATAGGACCCGATCGCACCCGGATCGTAAACAAGCACTTCCTCCAACAGCCGGCGTGCCGTCACGTCATCCCCCTGTTTGCTGTATTCCAACGCCAAAGCATGCTTCGAAAAGGAATCATTGGGATCCGCCTTCAGGAACTCCTTCAATTTCTCGATCCGGTCCATTAGCGTTAAATTTTTTAATAAATTATTCCCGAATTAACCGGCCAAACCTTATCTTTGTTTAGTTGCATAAACAACTTTCGGCGGGAATACGCTAATTTTTGTTTAAGTGTATCTCCCGCACATTTTATTCCTCACTTCAAAACGCGAGCGCCAATGAAGATCCTAGTTTGTATCAGCAAAACGCCGGATACAACGGCGAAGATAGCCTTCACCCAGAACAATACAAAGTTTGCCAGCGATGGAGTTCAATGGATCATCAACCCCTACGACGAGTGGTATGCCCTCGTACGGGCCATCGAACTGAAGGAAAAAGATCCCTCCACAGCCGTTCACCTCATTACAGTAGGCGCTGCCGACATGGAGCCCATCATCCGCAAGGCGCTCGCCATCGGTGGGGACGAGGCGATCCGCGTCAATGCCGACAGCCACGACCCTTTTTATATCGCTTCCCAGATAGCTGAGATCGCCCGCCAGGGTGCATACGACCTGATCTTTACCGGAAAGGAAACGATCGACTACAATGGTTCCGCCATCGGCGCCATGGTCGCCGAACTCCTCGACCTGCCCTATGTTTCACTCGCCACAAAGTTCGATCTGAGTGGCACCACGGCAACCGTCATCCGCGAGACCGAAGGCGGAGAAGAGACTGACGAGGTCAGCCTGCCCCTCGTGGTCAGCTGCCAGAAAGGCGTCGCCGAACAACGCATTCCCAATATGAAAGGCATTATGGGCGCCCGCACAAAGCCGCTGAAGGTCGTCGAACCCGCAGCCGCCGAGACGCTCACCAGCATTGTCTCCTTCGAGCTGCCCCCCTCAAAAGCCGGCGTAAAGCTGGTTCCGGCCGATAACCCCGCCGAACTGATTCGCCTCCTCCACGAAGAAGCCCGGGTATTCTAATAATGCGAACCGGACCCCGTCCGGCTAAAACCATCAAAAAATTACCATGTCAGTCTTAATATTTATCGACCATTCGGAAGGACAGATAAAAAAAGCATCTCTGGAAGCCCTCAGCTACGGCGCGGCCCTTGCCATTCAGCTGGGCACAACTGCAGAAGGCATTCTCCTCGGCACTGTAAACACGGACCTTACAACCCTGGGTAAATATGGGATCAAAAAGGTCCACCAGGCTGCCGACAAAAGCCTCGACGCCCTGGACGCGCAGGTATACGCCAAAATAATTGCAGACACCGCCACACAAACCGGAGCCACGGTGCTCGTCTTCTCCAACAACTTCAATGGCAAGGCCGTCGCCCCCCGCGTAGCCGTACGCCTGAAAGCTGGTCTGGTCACAGGCGCTGTAGCCCTCCCCGATACCTCCAACGGATTCGTCGTCAAAAAGAACGTATTCTCGGGCAAGGCCTTCGCCCATATCGGCCTCGCCAGCCCCGTAAAGGTGATCGCCCTTAACCCCAATAGTTATGCTATAAAGGAGGGAGAAGGTGCCGCAGAAGTGGCCGCTACAACAGTCACCCCGCCTGCTCCAAAGGTCAAGGTCACCGCGGCCACCCAGGCTACCGGTGAGGTCTCCCTGACAGAGGCCGAGCTCGTCGTCAGTGGCGGCAGAGGCCTGAAAGGACCGGAGAACTGGGGAATGGTCGAAGAGCTCGCAAAACTTCTTGGGGCGGCCACAGCCTGCAGCCGCCCTGTCGCAGACGCCCACTGGCGCCCTCATCACGAACACGTCGGCCAGACTGGTATCGCCATCGCACCAAATCTTTATATTGCCATAGGGATCTCCGGCGCCATTCAGCACCTGGCCGGAGTGAACCGTAGTAAGGTCATCGTTGTTATCAACAAAGACCCGGAAGCGCCCTTCTTCAAAGCTGCCGACTATGGCATTGTTGGGGATGCCTTTGAAGTGGTGCCCAAAATGATCGAAGCCGTAAAAAAGCTCAAGGGAATTGCATAAAAGAGAGGTCCTCTGGGGGTAGACTGGCCTGCTAGAGACGCCCGCCCTCCGTAAAGACCCTTATCCGGCCCCTTAGAAGAAGTTGACCTATAGGTTATTAAAATAGACCCCGCTCGATTTTTTTCATTCTGAGCGGGGTCTGTTTATTTAAAAAAATGCCTTAGTTTCGTGTATTATTTTATGAAGAAGATAGAACTGGAAATAGTCGCTTTGTCACATAGTATAACGCAAACCCATTCCTATGCGGTTGTACTCGGCGAGGTGAATGGCTTACGACGCCTACCCATCGTGATTGGGGGATTTGAGGCTCAGGCAATTGCCGTCGCCCTCGAAAAAATGCATCCCAGCCGCCCCCTGACGCACGATCTGATGAAGAATTTTATGAGCGCCTTCACCATCGACCTTCAGGAGATCATCATCTGCGATCTGCAAGAAGGCATTTTCTATTCTAAGCTGGTTTGCGTCAGCGAACACGATACGGTCGAGATCGACTCCCGTACCTCCGACGCCCTGGCCCTGGCAGTCCGTTTTGGCTGCCCCATCTATACCTACGAACATATTCTCGATAGCGCCGGCATTCTCATGGAGGACAGTTCTTCCAAAAAGAAGAAATCCAGCGCAACGGCAACGGTAAGCACCACCGAAAGCAGCTCCCGGGAAGACCTGAAAGCCCTTTCGATGGACGACCTCACGTCCCTGCTCAACGAAGTACTCGAACAGGAAGACTATATCCGTGCCATCGCCATCCGAGACGAGATCAACAGCCGGCGTAAAACCCGGTAAGATGGTAGTCTTCCCCAATTGCAAAATAAATCTCGGGCTCCGCATCCTTCGCAAACGCAGTGACGGTTATCACGACCTGGAAACGGTCTTTTACCCCCTTGCCATAAAAGACGTCCTGGAGATCATTCGCGCCCCCGAACCGGGCTTCACGGCCTATGGCATTCCCATACCCGGCGATCCCCAAAACAATCTATGCGGAAAGGCCTGGCAGCTCCTGAAAAAAGACTTCCCAACCCTGCCCCCGGTCAGCATCCACCTCTACAAACATATCCCCATCGGCGCCGGCCTCGGCGGCGGCTCATCCGACGGCGCATTCACGCTGCTGCTCCTGAACAAACAATTTAACCTTGGCCTGACCGACCCCCAGCTATTGAACTATGCCGCACAGCTCGGCAGCGACTGCCCTTTTTTCATTTTGAACACACCAAGCCTCGGCGGCGGACGCGGCGAACAGCTGCAACCCATCCCCGTTGACCTCAAAGAATACGATATCCTCCTCATCGATCCGAAGGTCCACGTCAGCACCGCTCAGGCTTTCAGCCTAAGCACCCCCGGCGACAAAGGCCAAAAGATCTCAATCGTCATCCGGCAGCCCGTCAGCACCTGGCGTAAAGACCTGATCAACGACTTCGAAGAACCCGTATTCCGCCTGCATCCCCAACTCAGGGACATTAAGACCCTGCTATATGAAAAAGCAGCCGTCTACGCCTCCCTCACCGGCAGCGGCTCCAGCCTGTTCGGCATCTTTAAAAAAGGCGCCATCCCCACACTCGACGCCAACAGCCTGCCTTTCCATTTTGAAAAATTTGAACTATCTTGCTGAAAATTTTCGACCATCTTCCAGCATCCCTCCATATGCTTCCTGGGTCAGAACCTTGACTTCCTCGATCATCACTCGTGACGATATCGCCCCCTGTCGCTAACAGCTTTTCGATCACCCACTCATTCCCTCTATATGCAAACAGCTATGTCAACACCCTTGACTGAATCGTCCCGTCATTACCTGGAACTGGAAGAAAAATATGGCGCCCACAACTATCATCCCCTGCCCGTCGTCCTCGACCGCGGAGCCGGCCCATTCCTCTGGGACGTCGACGGTAAAAGATATTATGACTGTCTCAGCGGCTATTCCGCGGTCAACCAGGGGCATTGCCATCCCCGTATCCTGTCTGCCCTGACCAAACAGGCGAGCCGCCTGACCCTGACCTCCCGCGCCTTTCACAGCGACCTGCTGGGAGAATATGCCCGCTATATCACTTCCTGTTTCGGCTACGAAAAGGTATTGCCCATGAACACCGGCGTAGAAGCGGTCGAGACTGCCATCAAGCTCTGCCGCCGCTGGGGCTACCAGGTAAAAGGCATACCGGAGAATAAGGCAAAGATCATTGTCTGCGCCGACAACTTCCATGGCCGTACGACTACAGTTATCTCCTTCAGTACCGATCCCGACAGCAACCGCCAGTACGGTCCCTATACCCCCGGGTTCGTCGTCATTCCCTACAACGACATCCCTGCCCTCACAAAAGCCCTCGAAGACGGACACGTCGCCGGCTTCCTCGTAGAACCCATCCAGGGCGAGGCAGGCGTGGTCGTCCCGGATGAAGGCTATCTCCGGCAGGTCAGACAGGCCTGTACCGACGCCGGAGCCCTCATGATCGCTGACGAGATACAGACAGGACTCGCCAGGACAGGACGGATGCTGGCCTGCGACCACGAGGACGTGAGACCGGATATCCTTATTCTTGGCAAGGCGCTCAGCGGCGGCATGCTCCCCGTAAGCGCAGTGCTGGCCGACGACGAGATCATGCTGACGATCCGCCCGGGCGAACACGGCTCGACCTATGGCGGCAACCCGCTGGCCTGCGCCGTCGCCATGGAAGCCCTCCAGGTCTTAAAGGACGAACGCCTCTCAGACAACGCCCGCGACCTCGGTGAACTCTTCCGGACTGAAATAAATAACATGGACTCACCCCATATCCGTCTCGTCCGCGGGAAAGGACTCCTGAACGCCATCGTCATCGATCATCCGCGCTCCGATGCCGCCTGGGACCTTTGCCTCGCGCTAAAAGACAATGGCCTCCTCGCCAAACCAACGCACGGCGACAAGATACGGCTGGCGCCACCGCTGGTCATCAGCCGCGAACAGCTGCTTGAATGCATTTCGATCGTAAAAGAAAGTTTAAAAGTGCTAGCTTTATAACATGAGTACTACTACAACGGCAGAACACCACGTCGAACACCACATGACGAGCTCCGCCATCCTAACCGATATCGTCATCGGCATGTCCGACGGACTGACCGTCCCCTTCGCCCTCGCCGCCGGCCTCAGCGGCGCCGTTCCTGAGGGCCACCACGACCTCATCTGGATAGCCGGCCTCGCAGAGATTGCGGCAGGCTCTATCGCCATGGGCCTCGGCGGCTACCTGGCGGGCAGGACCGAAGAAGATCACTATAATTCTGAACTAAGACGGGAATACGACGAGGTCGATCGCGTCCCGGATGTGGAGCGCGACGAGGTCCGGCAATTCTTCTCGGGCCTGGGCCTTAGCAAAGACCTGCAGGACCAGGCCGTCGATGAGATGACAAAAGACAAGGACCGCTGGGTCGACTTCATGATGAAATACGAGCTCGGACTCGATAAGCCCGATCCCCAACGCGCCCGCAAAAGCGCTTTTAATATCGGGTTTTCCTATGTCGTCGGCGGCCTCATCCCGCTGAGCCCCTATTTCTTCGTCAGCGACGGTCTCGCAGGCCTGAAAATATCGGCCATCATCACCCTCTGCTGTCTCTTTGCCTTCGGCTATTTCAAAAGCAAGCTCACAGGCGTTCATCCCCTGGGCGGCGCGATCCGCGTCATGGTCATCGGTGCGCTGGCCGCAGGCTGCGCATTCGCCGTGGCGAAAATGATCCAGCAGTAGAAAAGCCGCAACCCCACGTCGCCAGGGCTTACCCTTCGGAAACGTCCTCCTTTACAGGAAGGTTGGGTAAGAACGTCATGACGAGCACCACTACCGACGCCCCGAGCATGATCCAGAGACCCGCGAGCTTCTGCGGACAGATCCCCTCGTAACAACCGGAATAGGAAATATAACACTTGATGGCCCAGGCGATCGTGATCCCTGCAACGAGGATATTCGCCCGCTTGGCCCAGACCCTGGGTATCAGAAAAAGAAGAATAGACAGGATACTAAAAAAGACCAGCACCTTTCCCGGCCTTCCATAACGGTTCAGCTGCGAGAAAAAGCCGGTAAATGACTTGTCCAGATCAGGGTAATAGGCCCAGGGCAGCCAGCAGGCGCCGATAAGCACCAGCGCCGCCACAACACCGATCCATTGCGAATACTTCATAGCGCGAATATACGTCTTTTCATCCCCTGTATTTTTCATGAATGACGACTGACTCCTTCTCTTTCCGCCGCTGCCACTGCAACAGCTCCAGCTCCGGCTGGGAATAGAACCCATCGGTATACCCCACACACAAATACGCGACCAGCTTACGTCCTGCAGGCGCGTCAAGTATGCGGCACACCTTCTCAGGGTCCAGAATGCTGACCCAGCCCACCCCTACGTTGAGGGCCCGCGCCATCAGCCAGAGATTCTGCACCGCGCAGACCACGCTGTACAAGCCCATCTCACCCATCGACGTCTGCCCCAATACCTGCTCGGGTGAGGCTCTGTAGAAGACCGCTATATTCAGCGGAGCCTCCAATATTCCTTCCAGCTTTAGCCGGGCGTATTCATTCTGCCGCTCCTCAAACAACGGAATAGCTTTCTTATTCTCTTCGTCAAAACTTTCCTTCACCCGAAGACGCAGCTCCCTGTCCCTGATCAGCACGAACTCCCAGGGCTGCGAAAAACCAACCGAAGGAGCGTGCAGAGCCGCCGACAACAGCTGGTCGACCGTGCCTTCATCCAACGGACGATCCGTAAACCGCTGCCCCCGCACATCCCGGCGCATCCGGATGATCTCTTCCAGCACAGCCGCCTCTGCAGGCGTAAAACACTTACCGTCTAACATAAAAATAAATTATTCCAACAACCGTCACTACGGTTACCGCGTGGTTAATATATCGTACAAATCCAAATTCCCGGTGGCCGATCTCCCTGTACTGCTGACCAATATAGGGCTTGACTACCAGCACGCCCTTATAAGTATTGGGCCCGCCAAACCGGCAATGCATGATCCCGGCAAGGGCCGACTCGGGATATCCGGCATTGGGACTGGAATGCGCATGCCCATAGCGGAACAGATACGTCAGACCGCGCCAGCTGCCCGTCACCAGCACCATCAGCAAGGCCGTGATCCTCGCCGGAAGATAATTGGCCAGGTCATCAAGACGGGCCGCAAATCGGCCAAACAGCCGATACGGCTCCCGTTTATATCCGATCATCGAATCCAAAGTATTGATCATTTTATAGGCCAGCATAGCCGGCACACCTCCTATCGCATAATACAATAACGGCGCAACCACGCCATCGCTCAGGTTCTCCGACATCGATTCCAGCACCGCCAGCCTGATCTGCGCCGCCGACAGCTGCCCCGTATCCCTTCCCACGATCCAGGCTAGACGCCGGCGCCCGGCCTCCAGCCCCCGCCCATCCAGCTCGTCAAATACTGCCTGCCCTTCCTGTAAAAGTGTCTTGTTCGCCAGCGCAAAAAAGACGAGAACGCTGCTGAACAAATAATACCCCGGCATCCAAAGCCGACGCAGCAAACCGTCAAAATAGAAGCAAAGCCCATAAACACCTCCGACCAGCACCAGGACCAACAACATCCCCTTCACCAACCGGAACCGCCCCCTGTTCAGCCAGACATCCCCCTTATGGATAAGCCATCCAAACAATCTTATCGGATGCGGCCAGCCGCGGGGATCCCCCAACAACAGGTCAGCCAGATACCCGGCTGCCAATGGAATGATCATAGACCAGACTGGCTGCATTGTAATAAGGCTTCTGTTAATAGTTGATTGTCGCCGGGAGCCTGACAGGCCACACGGAAATGATGCGGACCCAGCCCCCTGAAATTCGAAGCATCCCGGATAAGCAGCCCCCATTTCTCCACTAACCCCTGCTTCAGCTGCGCCGCTGTAAACGCCACAGGCGTCTCCATCAAAAAATAATGCGTAGAACTATCATACATCCCCCAACCTGTCGCCGCCCGCAATTTCCCCCGCCAGTCAGCCGTCTCCCCGAGCAGCCGCTCCAACGGCAACACAAACCGGTCTGCATGATGAAAAATATACTCCGCAGCCTCCAGCGCGACCTGATTGACGGACCAGGGCATCTTCAGCCGCTGCAGCTGCCTCATCCTTTCAACCGGCCCCACAATAAACCCGACCCTAAGCCCCGGTATGCGACAGCTCTTGGTCAGCGAACGCAGAACAAGCACGTTCTGCGGAAGGGCAGCGAGCAAACTATCTGTCTCCCGGGTAAATTCAATATATGATTCATCAACCACAAACAATACCCCCGGATTCCCACAAATCAATTCCAAAAGATTACCTAACTGCAACGCCTGTCCGGTCGGGTTATTCGGGTTACAGAGAAACACGAGGTCCGTCCCAAACCCATCCGCCTGCGGGTCCGCAAGCCCGCCACCCTGTGAGTCCCCGATCCCGCCATCCGCCACCCCGGGCCAGGCCTGGATCCTCACCTGCATCCCATGCATCCGGCACGCGTCCTCATACTCGGCAAATGCCGGCGCCAGTATCGTCGCCGACCCGCCCGCAAAAAGCTGCGCCACCAGGTAGATCGCTTCCGTGGCCCCATTCGTCACCAATACCTGCTCCGGCAAAACCCCGAAGGATGCAGCCGCCAAACCCCGGACAGTCCGGCCATCCACCTCCGGATAATGCGTCACCAAACCCATCCTCGAACAAAGATGCTCCCTCAACCCCTCGTCCAGACCCCCATACCATACGTTCGAGCTGAAATTCGCCTTTATGGGTGCCCCATATTTCCATCCGTCGTCGCCATGTCCTTCAAGCATAGTCAAAGTTTTTGCTGCCGCAAATTTCGGTAAATCGCCGCCATGTCAACATGCGACCGCATATGTTCAGCCAGCCGGTCGTACTGTTCTTCTCTGAATTTCTTATAGTCCATCCACCGCAGGTCCAGCCCCGAAGCCCCGGCCGCCGCAAGCAGCTCCTCCACAACGGCCCGGTTGTCCAGTATCCCGTGCATATAGGTCCCCCAACAGCCGGGGCCGACCCGATACCCGTCGTATTCCTGCCCAACATAATTCAAGGGCTGCTCGCTGCCGGCAGCCACCGTCCTCCCCATATGGATCTCATAGCCGGCACAGACGGGCCCATCCAATGCTCCAAAATTAAATTGCCGGACAACCGTCGTCTTCTCTCTTTCCAATACGGTATGCACCGGCAAAATACCCAACCCCTCGACAGTCCTGACAGCCCCCTCCACCCCATAGGGATCAGCCACCGTCAGCCCCATCATCTGATACCCGCCGCAAATACCCACCACTGGTATGCCCGCCCGGAAAGCATCCACCACCACCCTGTCCACACCACGGGCACGGATATACAAAAGATCATCGATCGTATTCTTGCTCCCCGGAAGAATGATCAGCTGCGCTCCGGCCAGCTGCGCGGGATCATCGGTATAGTATACATGTAGCGATCCCATTCGCTCGATCCATGAAAAATCGGTAAAATTCGACAGATGCGGCAACGCCACAACAGCAATATTAAAAGCCCCGGGCCGGGGAAAAACAACCCGCTGCCCCAGCGCCACAGAGTCCTCTTCCTCGATATGAATGTCTTTGTAATAAGGCAGCACCCCTATAACCGGAACACCTGTCAGCTCAGCGAGCTGCCGCCGGCCATCTTCAAAAAGCCGTCCATCGCCGCGAAACTTATTGACCAGCACCCCTCGTATCAGCGCCTTCTCCTCAGGCGGCAACAAGGCCAGCGTTCCATAAACGCTTCCGAATACCCCACCCCTGTCGATATCCGCTATCAGGTAAACATCCGCGTGGGCATGCAAAGCCATCCGCATATTGACGATATCCCGCGGCCAGAGATTCATCTCAGAGATAGAGCCGGCTCCTTCCAGCACGATGGGGTCAAAGGAGCCCGCCAAGCGGTCATACGCCCCCTTCACCTCCTGCCACAGCGCCTCGCGGTCCCTGCCCATAAAATAGTCCCAGGCCGAATGATTACCCGCCGGCCTCCCATGCAGCACCAGCTGCGCATGGCTGTCCCCGGTGGGCTTGAGCAGCACAGGATTCATATCGCTTCGGCAGGGAATGCCCGCTGCCTCGGCCTGCACGGCCTGCGCCCTCCCGATCTCCAACCCGTCGGGTGTGACATAGCTGTTGAGCGACATATTCTGCGCCTTGAAGGGGGCAGGACGATAGCCATCCTGCCGGAGTATTCGACACATGCCCGCGGTGATGACGCTCTTGCCAACATCGGAAGCTGTACCAACAAACATAATGGAACCCATAGTCTCATTTGATTTCGGCAAAAAATTACCGGACAGGACTCCGTCCTGTCAGTGACGATATTCTTCGAAGTAAATAGGAGTATCAACAGCACTCTCCAGCCGCGACCTCAGCTCGGCCGCCTGCTCAGGCCTGGTCAGCAGACCCGCAATGGTACCGCTATGCGCGACCATCAAAGCCGACTGCGTCTGCCGCGCCAGCTCGAACCACTCGCCAAAACGGGGTATCGCAATCTCCCGCTGATTATATTCCGCGCTATAGCTCACGCAGTCGAACAGCCGAATATAGTCACCCGCCTCCGCCGCCCCCAGGAACCGCTTGAGCAGCCAGCCAAAAAATGTCCCCACCCCATTCGACCACTGCCGCTTCACGTGCGTAGTCTCTATCTGCCGGGCAGGGTCTGCGTCAAAATACAGGATCGACAGCGGCGGCAGGGAAAGATATCGGTCTACGATACCCTGTCGCTGCCTGAAAAGCACGATATCCTCCGACAGGCATGGATCGGTTGGCTCGATGGCCGCGGCGATCCGGTACATATCCTCCGGCCTTGCATGCGTCTGCAGATAGTCGTTGACGACATAAAGCACGCTCAGGATATCCGCCGAGCTCGAAGAAAGGCCCTTCCCCGCCGGGATATTCGACTGGAGACGGATCGACAGCCCCGGCGTGATGATGGGAGCAAACTCCTGCAGGAACAGCGCAAGCGCCTTCCGCGCCTTTGGCGGCAAAGCCCCCTGACAGGTCTTCCCCTTCGGCACCACATTGGGCACGCCCCTTGGGTCCAGCACAGCCTCCGAAAAGAAGATACGCGAAGGCAGGCCGCTGACGAGAAAAGTGGAAGCATCAGGCAAAAATCCCTGCATCAGCTCTCCGATCCGTGAATATATTTTGACCGAGTATTCCATGTTTGTTGACCCAAAAATAATAGATATTATGTATTCCGTATCTTCCCATCATGAATTCCCGGTTTCTTCTGGCGGCGGCCCACAGCGGAGCAGGCAAAACCACCATCACCCTCGGCCTGCTGAGAGCCTTACGGAACAAGGGCTACACGGTGCAGCCCTTCAAATGCGGCCCCGACTATATCGATCCTATCCATCATTGCACGGCCGCAGGACGGGACAGCTTCAACCTCGACCGGTTCATGATGAGCGACGCACACATCAAAAACCTATACGGCCGATACGGTGGCGCCTCCGATATCGCCATCATCGAAGGCGTCATGGGTCTGTTCGACGGAGCGACAAAGGACGAGGGTAGCAGCGCCGACATAGCCCGCCTGCTCGACCTCCCGGTCGTGTTGATCCTCGACGCAAAGGCCATGGCCTACTCCGCCGCTGCTATCCTGTATGGACTAAAGAATTTTGATACCCGGCTGAAGATAGCCGGCGTCATCTTCAATTTTGTGGATCACGCCGCCCACTACCGGGTGCTTGTCGAAGCCTGCGGGGACGTCGGAATAAAGCCGCTCGGATACCTCCCGACCAATGAAGACCTGCGCATCCCCGAACGCCAACTCGGACTCGACACGGCCAGCAAAGAAACCGCCATCGCCGCCGCCGCCGGACAAATCGAAAGATACATCGACCTGGAGACGCTCCTCTCCCTCACACAAACTCCAACACCTCCTCCCCAAAAAATCACACCACAGACCTTCGTCAGGGATCTTCGCTTTCACTCGGAAACCCCTCAAAAAAGGATACTGATCGCCCGCGACGAAGCCTTTCACTTCCTCTATCCCGAAAACATCCGCCTCCTCCGGCAATGGGGGCAGATAACATACTTCAGCCCGGTCCATGACCAGGAGCTCCCCTTCCGGCCGGACCTGCTCTACCTCCCCGGCGGCTATCCCGAGCTCTACCCGCGACAGCTCTCAGAAAATAAAAATATGCTCCGGCAGATCAGCACCTATGCCCAAGCCAACGGCAGGATCATAGCCGAATGTGGGGGCATGATGTATCTCGGCCGGAGCATCGTGGACGACAAAGGAAAGGAATGGCCCATGGCCGGCGTGCTGGACATCAGCACCAGCATGGCGCACCGGGGGCTTACAATTGGCTACCGGACCTTTCGCCTCGGCAACACGACAATAAAAGGACATGAATTTCACTTCTCGCAGCCCATCGGGACATGGACATCAAAAGACGTAGAGATCACAAATGCGCGCGGCGAACCCGCCCCAACCCCCTTCTTCCATAGCGACAATCTTCTAGCGAGCTACGCACATTTCTATTGGGGCGAGAACATGGACCTGCTCAATTCAGGTGTATGCCGGCAATAGCCTTCTCCAGCGCCGTCTCCTTCAAACCCGGGATCGCAAGCCCTTCTACGCGAATGGTCGTGATATCGGTCATTCCGATAAAACCCAATATCCACTTCAGATAGGGCTCGACAAAATCATACTCCCTGTACGGCCCCTCCGAAAAGACACCCCCGGAGGCGATCAGAAGATAGACCTTCTTCCCATTGACCAGCGCCGCCGGCCCCTTCTCCGAATAGCTGAAAGTCTTACCTGCCCGCACTATATGGTCGATCCAGGCCTTCAGCGCCGAAGGCAGGGAGAAATTATACATCGGCGCTCCGATGACCAGGATATCTGAATCAAAAACGTCCCGTATGGCTTCTTCGGAATGACGGATAGCCTCCCGGTGCTCCTCCGTTTGCTTGTCGGGTGGCGTAAAAAAGCCCGCCAGCTGCGCTTCCTCCAGATGCGGAAATTTTTTCCTTACCAGGTCAACGGTCTTTACAATGCTACCGGGATGCTGTGTTGTCAGCTTGTCGATCAGGGCCTCCGCCAGCCGGATGCTATTGGATTCAGTGCCCCTCGGACTCGAAATAATGTTTAATATCTTTTTCATGTCAGCAAAGCTACCTACCTTCGATATCTAAAAGATACCACTATCCATTTGGATACCGGTATCCAAAAAGATACCGGACTACGCAAAACCCGGTACGAAAAGATAAACACCATGCCAAGAGTACACAATAAAGTAGATTGCCTTCACGCCTCCGCCGCCATCCGCGACACCCTCTATGTAGTCGGCGGGAAATGGAAATTGCCCATTCTTATCGCCCTCTTCGACGGCCCCCTGCGGTTCAAAGAGCTCCAAAAAGCCGTCGGAGACATCACCCCAAAGATCCTTTCCAAAGAGCTGAAAGAGCTTGAGCTGAATGAATTCGTCACCCGCACGGTCTACGCCACCTCTCCCGTCATGGTCGAATACGCGATGACCCCTTACAGCCTTTCGCTGGGTAAGGTCCTCACCGAACTCAGAGACTGGGGCCTCCAGCACCGCAAACGCATAAAAGAGACCATGAAGGCCCGCCGCACGGCTGAAAAAAATTAATTTTACCTGACCTGTCCTGATCCGATGATCCCGTTTGACAAGCTATTAAGAACCCCAAAAAAGGGGCTCCGCGAGCCCCTAAAAAGGGGCTCGTCCGAAGGACAGACATTAGCGCTTTGCCGGAGATGTGCTAATTTCTGGGAAGGGACATCTCCGGCACATATTAAATCATTTAAAAATTAGCTTTATGAACCAGTTTCTCATCCTCGTAAGAGGTAAATACCAGATGGGCTCTCCTGAAGAAGTGCAAAAAAGCCTCGAAAAATTCGGAGAATGGGTTCAAAAGACACTGGACGGCAGATATGTTTCCGGGGCGCCCCTCGAGAACGAAGAGGCCCGCCTGCTGAAAAGCAAAACGGAGGTCCTCACTGACGGCCCCTTCCTCGAGTCAAAAGAGATGATCTCCGGCTATATGATCATCAACGCAGACAACGTCCAGGAAGCAACAGAGCTGACCGCGAAATGCCCCCTCCTCGGCCAGTACGAGCTGGAAGTCCGGAAACTGAAACCCATGCCGTAATTGACCTAAGTCATCCCCGGATCAAACTATGTCTTCCTCCGATCAAAAAGTGCAGGAGCTGGTCGACCATCTTTTCCGTCACGAGGCGGGGAAGATGGTTGCTATCCTGACCCGTATCTTCGGCTTCCACAACCTGGCCCTCGCCGAAGACGTGCTGCAGGACACCCTGCACCAGGCCCTGAAGGATTGGAGCCTCGCCGGCATCCCCGATAACCCTCCCGGCTGGCTCATGGTCGTCGCCAAACGCAAAGCCATCAACATCATCCGCCGGGAAAAACACACGCGGTCCTTCGCCTCCGACATGGACACTCTCCTCAAATCGGAATGGACGACCTCCTATGCCATCGATCAGATATTCCTGCCGGAAGAGATCCAGGACAGCATGCTGCGGATGATCTTTACCTGCTGCCACCCCGCCCTGCCGATCGAAGCGCAGCTCGCGCTGACTCTCAAGACTCTCTGCGGCTTTAGTATCGAAGAGACCAGCTCCGCCCTCCTCACCAGCACGGCGAACATCAGCAAACGCCTCTACAGGGCGAAGGAAAAGATACGCAGCGAACAGATCGACTTCAGCGTCCCCTTCGGCTCGCATCTCCGCCAGCGGCTGGACGCCGTCCTCCTCGTCATCTACCTCCTCTTCAACGAAGGCTATAGCACGACCAGCGACAACCCCGCCATCCGCAAAGACCTCTGCCTCGAAGCCATGCGCCTGGCCATGCTGCTCACCGAATCGCAGACGACCCGCGACTATCCGCCCGTATACGCCCTCGTGGCCCTGATCTGCCTGCACTCCGCCCGCTTCGACGCCCGCATCGACGACGAGAACAACCTCGTCATCCTCGAAGACCAGGACCGGTCCCGCTGGGACAAAGACCTCATCGCAGAGGGCATCCAGTTCCTCGCCCAGTCAGCCTCCGGCGACAAAGCCACGACCTACCACCTCGAAGCCGCCATCGCAGCCGAACACTGCCTGGCACCCGACCTCGCCTCCACCAACTGGGATCGCATATTCAGCTACTACACCGCACTCGAAGAGCTCAAACCATCCTCGGTCGTACAGCTCAACCTCGCCATCGTCACAGGGAAAAAAGACGGCCCCGCAGCCGCCATCCGCCTCCTCCACCAGCTGGAAACGCACAAAGCCCTGGAACATTACTACCTCCTCTACGCCTCCCTGGGCGAGTTCTACCAGGAGACCGGCGACGGCCCCAAAGCCCGCTCGTATTTTCAAAAAGCCCTGACCCTGGCTAAAACACCCGCCATAAGAACGCTGCTGGAAAAAAAGTTGATCCGGCACCCCTGACCTTTCCCTATATTCGGGTATGCGAATACTTGCACTTATCCTCCTCCCCCTGGGATGTCTCGCCCAGCTCGGACAAGACACAGCACAAACGATCGAAAAGATATTCTCCGTTTACACACCCGACAACCCCGGCGCCATGCTGTCCATCAGCCGCAACGGACAAGTCATTTATTCAAAAGCCTGGGGCCTCGCCGACCTCGAACACGGCGTCCCCATGACGACCAGCTCCATCTCAGAGGCGGGCTCCGTCTCCAAACAATTTACCGCCGCGTCCATCCTCCTCCTCGAACAGCAGGGCAAGCTCTCCGTCAGCGATAACATACGTAAATACCTACCCGAAATGCCGGAATACGGCCATCCGATCCTCATCCGGCACCTCCTGCACCACACGAGCGGCCTCCGCGACTGGGGCGCGATAGCAGAAATAGCCGGCTGGCCCCGCGGCTCAAAGAACTATACCAACGGCGACGCACTCGACATCATCATCCACCAGAAAGCCCTGAACTTCGACCCCAACAGCCAATACAGCTACAGCAACTCCAACTACAACCTCCTCGCCATCATCGTCCAGCGCGTCAGCGGGATGAGCCTGGCCGAATTCACGCGGAAATATATCTTCGGGCCCGCGGGAATGACCCACACCCAATGGAGGGATGACCACAACCGCATCGTACCGAACCGAGCCATCGCCTACGAGCAACACCAGGGCGCCTGGGAGATCAACATGCCCGGCGAAGACGCCTATGGCAACGGCGGCCTGCTCACAACAACCGAAGACCTGCTGAAATGGAACGCCTTTTACAGCAACAGCCGATTAGGTGGCCGATCCCTGCTCGATAACCAGCTAAAGACCGAACCGCTCAACAACGGCAAGCCCAACTCCTACGCAGCCGGACTGTTTATCGGGAAGAAATGGGGTTACGACATGGTCAGCCACGACGGCGCCACCGCCGGCTACCGCGCCCGCCTGGAATCCTTTCCCCAGCTGCACCTCGACATCGCCTGGCTCAGCAACAACCCCGGGATCGACGGAGCCCGCCTCATCCAACAGATGGACGCCCTCTTCATCCCGAACGCCCAACAAATCCCGCAGCCAAACATCGTAAGCGACGATGAGCTCTATATCCCCCTAAAACACCCCATCGCCTCCTACTCCGGCAGCTACTACTCGGAAGAAGCCCAGGCCACATTGGAAATAAAAGAAAAGGATGGTAAGCTCTGGATGGTCCGACCCGGTGGTCGTATCGCTGCATTCCCGGTCGTCGGCGACGAGACCGCTCACGCACCGGCCCAACTCTTCAGCGGCGACCAGCATGCGCATATGAAATTCACCTGGGAGAAAGATTCGGTTACGGGCTTTACCATCTCGGTATCCCGCGCTTCAAATGTAGTTTTTGTAAAAAATAATCCTATACTCCAAAAATGACCTTGTCCAGGTACTCATTCCTGAACTTTCCGGTCGGATCATAATGCCGCATCAGCTGCTGCAGCTGATGCATCTTTGGATATAACGTGGCAAGCCGCTGGTGCGGCATCGTAAACAGCTTGCCCCAGTGCGGCCTCGCATTATAGGGCGCCAGCTGCTGTTCGATCAGGGGCAATAGCTGACGCACCTCCGGCCACTCGGGCTTCCATGTAAAATGGATCGCCGTGGAAGGCTGTAGATAGCAGGGACTCATCGGCAGCTGGTCAGCATCGATACAACGGACCTCGGAGATGAACAAATGCGGCGATATCTTCTCGTGCAGCTGCTCTACCGCCTTTATCGCAGCATAGGAATGTTCCCGGGGAACAAAATATTCGGTCTGCAGCTCCTTCCCGCTGCTGGGCGTAAAACCCATCCGGAAATGTGGCAGCCGCTCGTGCCAGGGACCAGGAACGCCCATCTGTTCGGTACAGTTCTCCGCCCCCAGGTTTCTTATCGGATGCAGGTTCTTCGTCGCAGCGCGTGCTCCGTAAAATTCAGGATGACCGCTGAACGACGCGTCCTTGCTCTTGATCCAAACCTCGCTGACATTTTTATTCCTCCAGTCGGTAAATAGGCTGACGCTGTAACCCGCGCCCATGATCTCGTCGAAATGCGTCGCCAGCGCCGACATCGGCAGATCCTCGTATACGTATTGCCGTATCTGGTAGCTGGGCTGGATGGCCAGCGTGATCTTGCTGACCGCGCCGAGCCCGCCAAGATGGATGACCGCAAGCCCGAACGATTCATTGTGCCTGGACAGGCTGACCACGTCGCCTCCTGCAGTTATCAGCTCCATCCCCATCACCGCGCTGGACAGATTGCCGTTATGTACGCCCGAGCCATGTGTAGCAGTCGCACAGCCACCGGCTACAGAGATATGCGGCAACGACGCCAGGTTGTGCAGCGCATACCCCTTGTCATTCAGCATTACTGCCAGCTCGCCATATTTTACCCCCGACTCGACGGTCACCGAGTGCTCGTCCATGGCGACAACCTTATTCAGCTGCGCCAGCGACAAAAAATGGTCATGGGAATCCGCTATGTTGTTAAAACAATGCCTCGTCCCCAACACCTTCAGCCTTGGATATTTCTTTATCAGGTCCCTGGCGGCATCAAGGCTGCCGGCATGCAGGACCGAGCTGGTGCCATAGGTGAAGTTCCCGGCCCAGTTGGTTATCTTTTCGTTTTGTGCAAACCCTGCCAGGGGTGACAATGCAGAACCAGCCATCATAAAGGAAGATAGTTTTAAGAAGGTCCTCTTATCCATACGCAAGCGTTTGATCAGTACTAAATGATTTTTATCGGCCTGATCGAATCTCGCTCAATGAGCTCGATTTCTTCCTCTAAATATACGTCATTTACCGTCCGTTGGCCTCACCGTCTTTAAATCGACCAAACTATTCAACCATATCTCGATATTGCTGTATCCGCCCCCATTTGCCGGTATCAAAACCGCATCCGCCGCATTGTTAGGATCCAGCCCATGCGCCTTCTCCCAGCTGTCCGGGATGCCATCCTTGTCAGCGTCTTTATAAGGTGCTCCCTTGTACTCGGGATACCCCCCCACCTGGCTGATATCCGAAATGATCCCCTGCTTGTAGGAATCCACCGGCAGCCTGCGCTTGATGAACTGACCGCCCACAGGAGGCTGGGCCTTGTCGCTGTAGCTGATCTTCCCGGTCCTCACATCCTCGACGATCCGCCTGTCGACCGGGTCACGCTTCGGCAGGATAGCACCCACATTGTCCAGCACATAATTGTAGGCTTCGGTGGCCGTGACCAGGGTAATCTTAGCCATGGGGAACGGTGTATTGCTCCTGACGCTATCCGTATATTTTCCGGCGTCGGGCCATTCCTGTATCTGCACGCCGCCATTCCAGTTGTCCTTCGTCACGGCCTCATTGCCCTCCATGATATTGCCATTCACATAGGCCTTGCCATACTGATCCTTGGTGCCCGGCGAACGGCCCGCCTCCGGCTTCAGTATCCGGTGACCGATGGGCTTGTCCAGGGGTGTGATAGGACCCGGCTTGTAATAGTTGTTGATGAACTGGAAAAAGGATTTGTTGTCACCGCCGTCAGCCGAACGGTTCCACCAGTTGAAGACTACGTTATTGGCGAAACCAAAATCCCCGTCCATCCCTACAGAAGGATTGCGGGCGATATTGTTGGCCCAGAGATTACGCATAAAGGTGCTGTTCCTTCCGCCGATGGTGCTGCCAAAAGCGTGGTTATAGGTATCCAGCGCCTCCGAGAAGATAGAGTTCTGAATGGTGATATTGACAGAAGGCAGTTTCTCCTGCTTGGACGTCCCCCGGTCATAGACGTGCCTGTAGATCGACATGTTCTCATCCAGGCCCCAGCTGGCTGACACGTGATCGATGATGATATTGCCTACGGGATTTCCACCCAGCGCATCATCCCTCCTAAGAACATTGGTCTCTCCACGACGGAACCGCATAAATCTCACCACTACGTCATGCGTATCGATCCACACCGATTCTCCCGCGATACAGATGCCATCGCCAGGTGCAGATTGTCCTTCAATAGTGATATAGGGCGCCCGGATGCTGACGGGCGATTTCAGGCGGATGATCCCCGCCACATTGAACACTACAACCCTCGCCCCACCCTGCTCACAGGCTTCCCTGAAACTGCCGGGACCGCTGTCCGCTAAAGAAGTGACTACATATACTTTTCCGCCACGTCCGCCAAAAGAATAGGCGCCGCCTCCTTCCGCACCCGGAAATGCAGGGATAGCAGCCTGCGGCAGATCGCTCGCTTTCGACGCCCCTGGCACATAGGGCTTGCCATTCTTTTCATCTTTTTCGATCGTCGGAAGCGCCTTGTTCCAGGCTTCATCGGACAGTTCTTTATATCCTTTCATGATGGAATCTCCCTTGGCCTCCAGATCCGGCGGGATCCTGGGATACTGTGCACTGGCCGACAGGGTAAGAGAAAGACTGCATATAGCAAATACCAATCGCTGATTCATAAACTTGAATTAGAATTGGATAAAGGTAAGAGTGGCCCCGCCACAGGCAATGTCTGATTCTATTATTCGGATGGATTATCTTATCGCCCCCGGTCACCCATTCTGCACGCGATCCTTCTCCTCACTCGCCCCATCCTGGTGTCGTGAAATTTTAAATGATTTTCCAAAACGATAGGTAAATGACAGCGTAAGCACCCTGCTGTCCCTTTTCAGCTTAAAATACTCCGTCGCATCGGGGAAAGAGGTTAGCCCCTCCATCGCCCCGGTATAAAAGATATCGCGACAGCTGAGCTTCACCGTAGCTTTCTTCCTCATTACCGCCTTGCTCAGACCCACATGGACCTGCCCCGCCGGATACAGCAATTCCTGAACATCATTGCGCGCCCGCGTCGTATAAAAGCCGGACAGCTCGCCCATATAGCCCTTCCCAAAGCTTAGCTGGTTGCTGAGATTGATATTGAGCTGGCTGATGGAGGTCGTATAGGCATTCCCGTTGAATCCGCGCAGCTGCTTGTGATTAAATACCGCCGTCAGCTCAGCCGACCACCACTTCAATGGCGACACGCTCAGGCTGGCCGATAGGCCAAGGTTATAAACACGCCCGACATTCCCCTGCGTATAATACAGGATCGTCTTCGATGTATCCGAGAGGAAGATCTGAGAAAAATAATTGGTGATACGGCTGTAGGATAGACCCGTCGTCAGCAGGTTCCCATATTGGTGGCTGACCTCGAAATTCCAGCTGTACTGCGGAAGAAGATAGGGATTGCCGGTCTGGTAGGTGTATTTATTGATGATGTACAAAAATGGGTTCAGGCTCTGGAAAGGCGGCCGGTCGGTCCTTCGCCCAATTGTGAGCGTAAGACTATTCACTGAATCCAGCTTATAGGTCAGATAGCCACTCGGAAAAAAGCTCCCGTAATTCCGCGAGACGGTCGAGTCCTTTTGTTGGATATTCCCGGTCTGGTGCGCCGTATAGTCGGTATACTCATATCTTAGCCCACACTGGTAGCTAAAGGATCGGTACTTCCCCTCGACCGAGCCATACGCCGCCTGTATATTCTCCCGATAGACAAAATGATTGCTCCGGGTGAGGTCCTCGACCCACTGTTGGCCCTCGAGGTTCTGGTAGGTGGCGGCATTGTCCGTGTGACTGGAAGAGGTCTTCAGACCGGCGGCGACGACAGTCGTGGGATCAATCCTCAACGTGTAGTCCAGCTTACCGGAGAGGATGTCGATAGTCGTCGGTATATCGCTGCGGTATATTTCCACGTATCCCCCTGGTGCCAGCAATTGATTATTGAAATCCTGCTTCCCCTCCATCCGATAATGCAGATAGTCGAGGTCGGCGCTCAGATCGGCGTTCTTCGACAGAGCTCTCCGGGCGTTGAGGTTGACGGCTCCGTTCCTGAATCGGTTCACCGGCCTGCTCCTGGTGAGTATCGACGAATCGACCGGCCCGTCCGGCTGCAGCCAGTTGGCCGTAGCTGTGTTATTGCCGTTTCGGTGGATGTCCATTCCCGTTGCAACGATCCCTATGACCGTCGCCGGCGCGATCGAATAGTCAAGTCCTGCCTTGGCCGTATTATTCACCACGGTCCCCGTAAAATAGGCAGGCTGTTCCAGAATGGCCGTCACGTTCTTGTTGGGATCGTAATATTGCCGGTAGGCATAGAGATTGGTAAGATACTTCGAGGCGTTAACGCTATAGTTCAGAAAGGCATTGATCCTGCCGGCGCGATAGTTCAGCACGAGGCTGTTGTTGTTCTTGGGGTATACCCCCTGCCCGTAGGACGTGGTAAAGCTGCCGTTAAAGCCGTTATTCCGGTTCTTCTTTGTCCGGATATTGATGATACCCGCATTCCCCGCCGCATCATATTTAGCCGTCGGGTTGCTGATCAGCTCGATCTGCGCCACCTGTGAGGAGTTCATGCTGCTCAGCAGGTTGTTGAGATCATCGCCCGAGAGATAGGTGGGCTTGTCGTCGATCATAACGAGCACCCCCGTTTTACCATTCAATGCGATCCCCCCATTCCGGTCGACCGTAACACCCGGCGACTTTTCCAGCACTTCCAGGACGGTCGACCCGGTATTGGTCACCGATGCCTCCACATTCACGATCGTCTTCCCCTGCTTCCGCTCGACCGGCAGTTTCCGGCCCGCCACGATCACCTCCTTCAGCGAATCGACCTTTGCCAACCCACCGATCCCTACTGTGTCCCTCCGGAATACATTGTCCCTTCCCCTGGGCTGACAAAATCCCCACACTGGCAATAACAAGGTCAATATAAGCGCAGCGTTCTTCATGGTCATCTGCAAAGATCGACCACCCCACCCAAAGATCACAGCCGCTGAACCCGTCCCGCCGCCGTCGATCCCTGATACCCAAACACCACCACCGCTCACCCCATCTGTACTACCTATATTCTCCAATCTTTAGTACAACGCAAGCACAACACAGTCTTAAATTTGTACCACAAAAGGCATTAACCAAAGAAACAAAATGAAAACCCGCATAGCCCTCGGACAGCTCGTCCTCCGCCTCGCCCTCGGCGTCGGCTTTCTCATCCCCGTCATGGACCGTCTTGGCTGGCTGGGAGCACCCGGCTCCGGCGTTGCCTGGGGCAGCTGGGCGAATTTCACCACCTACACCAACACACTCCTACCCTTTCTGTCAACGGGCGGAGCCAGCATCATGGGCATTTTCGCCACCATCGCCGAAGCCGTTTTCGGTATTTGCCTGATCATCGGCTATAAGACCTGGCAGGCAGCGCTGGGGTCGGCCATCCTTACCCTTATATTCGGCCTTTGCATGGCCATATTCGTAAACGTAATGGCGCCATTTAAATACCCGGTGTTCGTATTCACCGGCGCCGGCCTGCTGCTTTCCTGTATTTCGGAATACAAATGGAGCATCGACAGCCTACTCAAACCCCATCGCCCTTCTTCGGCAGCTCGAAAGGCTTGTTGAACATCGTCCACACGGCCGTCCCGCCATCTCACGCACCGAAGCCAGCCTGGTCCCGGGCTTCAGCATCCCGCATAGGATCAATCGGATAAGCCCATTCGCCAGCCGGGCATATATGGCCTGCGACGACCCGGAGTCCGGAGCGAGCAGGTTCTTAAAAGGGATCATCAGCGTAATTTTTTTGCCACCGGACCACTCAATATTCGTCTTATCTTCTTCTCATATGCAGCGGCATACGCCATCATACCGATATCGGTCGGATGGGTCCCCTCCACCGTAGAGTTGTCGTCGAAGCCGATCTCGTCCTCTCCCAGCAGGTACAGCCCTTTAATACCCCTGGCGACAAGCCCCTGGTATACCGATCGCATCAGGAGACTCGCCATGTGAAATTTGTTCACCATGGCCGTATCCATATTGAAGGGATTATGCCCGCCCGCATGCTCCACCAGCAGGATGGGGACACCGGGATGTGCTGCCCTCAACACGGCTACTCCCGTCGCGATCCGTTGGCTGATCGTGTCGTCCTGCGAGTGATTCCCATACGCCAGGTTCGGCATACAGTCCAGGATATAAAGCGCCGCGTCGGCCTTTGCCATCAGCTCGAAGATCGGCCGCTCAAATCTCCCGTTGCCCGAAAAACCCAGGTTGATCACCTCCCTGTCGAGATTCCGCCCGAGGATATTGGTCCAGGCCAGCCCCGGCCGCGAAGCGACCGCCCCCTGCAGAATGGAAGTCCCGTAAGCCACGATCGGCGGTTCGCGCCGGGAAGACGCAAACAAGCAACTATCTGAAGAAGCACAGCCTATCTCCAGTCTTTCGATGGTATTGTACAAGGGCAGATACAGGTAAAGATCCGCCAGTCCATCCTGACCTGCGTCCACACGGAAATGACTATACGTATAGGTACAGGTGTCTCCGAATTTATACTTCGGCGCCGCCCAGTTCCAGCGCCCATTGCGGTCCACCGCATAGAGGTCCACGCCGCTGACCCCGGTCTCCGGCATATGCGGGAAGCTCTTTGCCCCGGGAGCAAGTCGATATCGCACCACCAGACTCCGCGCCGTTGTCCTGAAGTGAATGTATTCTCCGGCAGTGTTCAGCGACAGGTCCCAAACGTCGGGACGCACCAGTGCTTGCATATAGGCCGGCAGACGATGATAGATATGCTCCCTGTCGGGCACACAAATGCCTTCCGCATGATCGGGAGTCCACCAGCGCAGCTCCTGCTGGGCAAAAGCCTTCAGCCCCATAACAACCGCAACAACCCCAAATAGTAGTTTCTTCATAAGCCTGCAAGATAGGCGTTGCCCGAAAAACCCACTTAGCTTAGCTTGTAGAAAAAATTCTACCCCATTTCTAGATAATATTCTATATCTTTTAGGTATACACTCTTATAACGGATCGCTCTGACCGGTAGCTGCAAAACGTTTATTCAATTACTCAAATGACTGATAAACAGCAACTAACAACCTTGCTCGCTACCGTCATCGCCGAAACCATACAGGATTATGCGATCTTCCTCCTGGACGCGGAAGGAAGGATCGTTACCTGGAACAAAGGCGCCGCGATCATCCAGGGCTATCCCGCCGAAGAGGTCATCGGTCAGCCTATCTCCATCTTTTACACCGCTGCAGATAGCCAAAAAGGCGATCCATCCCGCCACCTCGAACAGGCAAGGCTCCGGGGACGTCACAGCAGCGAAGGCTGGCAGGTTCGGAAAGACGGCGACCGGTTCTGGGCAAACAGCCTGCTGACAACTATCTACGACGAAGATCATCGGATAGCAGGCTTTGTCAACATCACCCGTACCAGCGAAGAGCTCCGCCAGCTGGCCTCTCATTTGCAGAATGTCCGTGAAGAGGAAAGGGCCGCCATGGCCCGCGAGATACACGACGAATTGGGACAACAGCTGACAGGTATAAAAATGGACCTCTCCTGGATCTCGGGAAAATGGAACCGGCCACCCGAAGATCCCCTCCAGCAAAAGATAACCGGAACGCTCGCGATGCTGGACAACACGATCCGGACCGTACGGCGCATAGCCACGCAGCTTCGTCCCAGTATCCTGGACGACCTCGGACTCATCGCCGCACTCGAATGGCAAAGCCAGGAATTTGGCTCCCGCTCGGGTATCAGCACCCATTTCCAGTCCTCTCTGCCCGAGCTGAACTTCGATCCCCGCGCGGCTATTGGCCTTTTCCGCATCTGCCAGGAATCCCTGACCAATGTCGCCCGCCACTCCGGAGCAAAGAATGTCTGGATAACCCTGGACTGCATCGGCGACAACCTGCACCTGGCCATCCTGGACGATGGCAAAGGACTCAACAGGATCATCCGGACAAATACCCTCGGACTGCTGGGAATGGAAGAAAGAGCCACGATGATGGGAGGCTCGCTGGAAATAAAGAATAGCCCCTACGGCGGAGTAGCCGTCGAAGCAACCGTTCCGCTAACCAAAACGATACACTGATCAAACCCGTCACATGTTAAAGATACTGATCGCTGACGACCACACCGTAGTTCGAAAAGGACTCCGACAAATACTGCTCGAAGAGTTTCTCTCCGCCGAGATCGAAGAGGCCGCCGACGCAGAAGAGCTCATGAAAAAGGTTATGAAGAAGGAATGGGACATCGTCGTATCCGATATTTCCATGCCCGGAAGAAGCGGCCTTGAAGTGCTCCAGCAGATCAAACAGCATTATCCAAGACTACCCGTGCTGATCCTCAGCATCCACCCGGAAGACCAATACGCCGTCCGCGTGCTCAAGGCCGGCGCCTCCGGCTACCTGAACAAGGACTCCGCGCCGGACGAGCTGGTAAAAGCAGTCCGCCAGGTCCTGCTGGGTAAAAAATACATCACTCCCTCCATCGCCGAGCGCCTGGCTTCCCTCCTCGACCAGGACCCGGACAAACAGCCTCATGATAGCCTTTCAGACCGGGAGTTCGAAGTGCTCAAGCTCCTGGCCGCCGGCAGCCCCGTATCCGAGATCGCAGAAAAGCTATCGCTCAGCGTCACCACCGTCAGCACCTACCGGGCCCGCATCCTCGCAAAAATGAATCTGCGGAACAACGCCGACCTGACCCTCTATGCAATAAAGAACCAGCTATTGTAGTACTCCTACTACACCAAACAGGTTCTGCCCTCTACCGTCGACGGCCGCCAAATGATCTAGCTTTGCGCCCATATGTCACGCCAGGACAAAACACTATTGATCATCGACGATTCCCCCTTTATTATCACGGGTCTCCTGCACCAGCTGGAGGGACTCCCGGGTATAGAAAAGGTCTTCACGGCTGAAAGCTATGCAGACGCCGAGCCCATCCTCCAGTCATCTCCCCCCGACATCCTCCTTCTCGACATTCACCTGCCCGACGTCAATGGTATCGAAGTGCTCCGCCGCGTCAAACAGCTCTATCCGTCAGTCGTCGTGATCATGATCAGCAACCAGGAAGGCGACGTTTATCGCAGCCGCTGCAAGGCCCTGGGCGCCGCTCACTACATCGACAAATCGACGGAATTTCACCTGGTATCGCAGGTAGTCTCCTCCTTCCTCTAAAAAAAACCCGCTAAGTACTGTAGAGCATCTACTACAAGTTGACCTGCAAATCGAGGACGCGTTTTCTCTAAGAAGCTCTATTGGCCCGCGCCGGACCGATCCGTTACTTTGTAGAATAAAGCCGTATCAGCTGCTCCATGTCTCATCGAAACCACCAATATCACCTGAAGCCGTCTCACGTCCTCTACGATGAGTCATCCTCCCTCCTCGACCCGTCTACGTCAGTCAAAACCTTCGCCCAGCTGATAAAAAACCTCAACAACGGCATTCTCGTCGAGGACGCCAACCGGAAGATCGTCCTGGTCAACCACCTCTTCTGCCAGATGATGAACCTCTCCCTCGATCCGGATCGCATGATCGGTATGGACTGCGGAGAAGCCGCGGACACACTTAAGCTATTGTTCAAAGACTCCGATATCATTCTGCAACGTGTCGAAGAGCTGATCGCAAGAAGAGAGCTGGTCACGGGGGACGAACTGTATATGCTCGACGGGAAGATACTGGTCCGCGACTACATCCCGATCTATGTAGACAACGAATTCAAAGGCAACCTCTGGAAGTTCCAGGACATTACCCAGATCAAACAGGAAGAGCTGGCCCTGCACGAAGCCAAAGAGCAGGCCGAAGAGTCTTCGCGCGCGAAAGAGATATTCCTGGCCAATATGAGCCACGAGATCCGCACTCCCATGAACGCCATCATGGGCATGTGCCAGCAGCTCAAAAAGACTTGGCTCAACAACCAGCAGCGCTCCTGGCTGGACACGATCGACTCTGCCGCAGAGAACCTCCTGGTCGTCATCAACGACATCCTCGATATCGCAAAGGTCGAGGCGGGCAAGCTCGACATTGAAGCCATCGGCTTCCGCATGAAGGACATCCTTAGCCGCGCGACAAAGGTCATGCAGCACAAGGCCGAAGAAAAAGGGATATCACTCTCTTATACGCTGGATAGCAACGTATCGCCGGTGCTGATCGGCGACCCTTACCGACTCAACCAGGTATTGCTCAACCTCATCGGCAACGCAATAAAATTCACTCCCAAAGGCACCGTATCCGTCACCTGTAGCGCCGGAGGGCCGCTGAACATCGGCGACAACCAGTGTCTCCGCATCGTCGTAAAAGATACGGGCATCGGCATGGACGAGCCCTTCCTGAACAGGCTCTTCGATAAATTCAGCCAGGAAGACAGGACCGTAACGCGCAAGTATGGTGGCACCGGCCTCGGCATGAGCATCTGCAAACAGCTGATCGGGCTGATGAACGGACATATCCTCGTAAAAAGCCAGAAGAGCGAAGGCACAGAAGTGATCCTGACCATCCCCTTCCTGCGCGGCCGGGAATGCGATCTGCAGCAGAACGAGACGGTAGCCAAAGACCCCGTAATATTCAAAGGCAAAAAAATATTGCTGGTCGAGGACAACGAAATGAACCGCCTCGTCGCCCGCACCGTACTCAACAACTACGGCGCCGAGATCCACGAAGCCGTCAACGGACTCGAAGGAGTAGAGTCCCTGAAGAAAGAACGCTTCGACCTGGTCCTCATGGACGTCCAGATGCCCGAAATGGATGGGCTGGAAGCGACGCGCAAGATACGCCTGGAGATAGACGCCACCATCCCCATCATAGCCTTTACCGCTAACGCGATCAAAGGCGACACCGACAAATGCCTGGCCGCCGGCATGAACGACTATGTCTCCAAACCCTTCGAAGAAGCCAGGCTTATCCGCACTATCGCCTGCTGGCTGGACGGCTCCCGCCGCGCTTGCCCGGAAATAACAACCCCTGCAAACCAACCCCCACCTGCCGACTCCTTATTTGATCTGACCAGACTCAACACCATCAGCAAAGGCAACCAGACCTTTGTCCATAAAATGATAACCCTCTTCCTTGAAGAGGTCCCCCAGTTCACCGAAGAAATGCTCTCCGCCTATACGAGCGGCAATTATGAGTTCATTAAAAAGACAGCGCACCGGATAAAACCCACGCTCGGAAACCTGGGCATCAACACCCTTAAAGACGATATCCAGACCATCGAACAGCTGGCAGCCGATCAGACCGCCAACGGCCAGCTCCTCGAGCTGCTGCGGCGCACCAACGGTATTGTCATCAACGTCGCCGGTGAGCTGAGAACCTATCTCGCAAGCGCGATATAGTCCCTGGCGTCCACAACTCCGGCGCTCCACCATTCCTTGAACTTCGTCTCCCGACACCCGCCCCCATCATTTGAACTGCAGGTGCAACGATATGACATCCGAGACCAGATCGGTCGTCTGCGTATAATGTCCGTACCTGATCTCCAGACTGCTCAAATGCGTGTCAAATATCCCCTTTGGTGGAGCGACCCGGAATCCTCCTCCGAAGAAATTGCCGCTAAACTTAGCCAGCGCATAATTGCTCGTATAATATGTATCGGAATGGGCATGCTCACCATAAGGAGCAAAATAGTCGGCAGCGGTTTGGGTATAATAGCGGTAGAAAGGAGTGACCGAAAAGAAGGGCGTTATCTTCACCGGCACTTCCAGGCTCGCCGTATGAGCGCGAACTCCCCAGTTGTCCTGATAGTATCGATAATACCCCCGCAGGATCACCCTGTCGCCCAGAAAATAGTTCAGACGCAGCCCGATCGGCAGCTTAAACCGGTTTGAAGGCAGACGCTCAACCGAATCGACGCCATCGGTAAAGTATACCCGATGAAATGGGAGCCCAAGATAGCCGTGCTGCTCCGCCAGGTCCAGTAAAAAGCTGACCTGCATCCTCGTGTTGATCACCTGGGAGAAGGAAAAAGACGCCGTATAGGTCTGCCGCGGACTGCTGCCATAGTCACGGTGATCTCCCCTCCCCCCGCTGCCAAACGTCGCTGGCTCAAACTCCGACGGGTAGATCAGCTTGACCTGGTCGAAATATCCGCTCAGCTTTAGCCCGAACTCGCCATTGTTCTTCGTCTTCTGGCTTATACCTGCGCTCAGACCAAAAGACTGATAATTGAACTCGTTGGAATAGTAGGCGCCTAAGGAAACCGAGCTGCCTTTCTTTTCATTTTCACGCATCCAGTCCAGCGAAGGATAGATCCGAAGTCCGTCTGTGTGCCTGGACGCCCCCGTCTTGGATATCCACGCCTGAGAAGCCGCCGTGTGATGATCGATGCCAAGCCCCGCCGTCAGCGTGTTCTTCCTTCCCCTGGCATCCCAGCCTAACCATTTCAGTTCGAGGCCGTTCGCAAGATCGGTCACCTTCTCCGAACCGATCCCTCCCTGTATCGCGGAGTGATCGCCACTCTGTGTATAATAGCTGCTGACCAGGTTGACCTCATCCAGTCTCAGCTTCCGTGACTTGAACGCGGCACTATCCGAAGTGACTTGCGAGAATGCGTGCAACAGCAGAAAATACATCCCTACGACAGTCAGACATATCCTTTTCATGAATGTGTTGGGTTTTAGTTACAGCCGCATCCGCCGCCCGTCTTACCGCCATTGGCGCCCGAAGCACCTTCCCGGTAAGACTGAAAATTGAGTTCGTTCTTCTCCACCTTCCGGCTGGATAGACTCATCTCGGAGTCGTTGAGCCTGTTCTTCTGGTATTCCTTCACCGGCGTGCAGCCCGCTGCAAGACCGGCTACCCCGGAAGCAATCCCCAGGCAGAGGACGATCGTTCTTATCATTTACTATAGTTTATGTGAGATGGATATTATTGGAAGTATGGACCTGGTCCCGGTCGTCGACAAGTATGGCTTCGACATCCCGTAGCTGGTTGATCATATCGAGACCGGCCCTGATGCCCATGACCATTACCGGTGTCGCCATCGCATCGGCGATCTCGGCATTCGGGCAGAGAATGGTCACACTCTTGATTCCCGTAACAGGCAGCCCTGTCCTTGGATTGATCGTATGCGAATACCGCTGCCCGTCGATGACTACATATTTTTCATAATTGCCGGAGGTCGCCAGCGCCATATCGGTCACGCTTAGCCAGGAGAATATCTGCCCCGCAGCGTTTGGATTGACGATCCCTACTGTCCAGGGTTTTCCATCCGGCTGATATCCCCACGCAGCGAGATCCCCGGAGGCATTGACCACTCCACTGACAACACCCAGTTCCTTCATTACCGCCTTGGCGCGCTCAGCCGCATACCCCTTTCCGATTCCGCCAAAACCGATGCGCATCCCCTTTTCTTTTAGGAGAACCGTCGATTGTTGTTCATCCAGAATGATATGTTGATAATTGATAAGCCGAACCATCTTTCGGGCCGTTTCCCGGTCCGGAAGAGCCGTCATGGTAGCATCGAAATTCCAAAGTCGCCGGTCTATCGAGCCATAGCTGATATCAAAAGCACCCTGCGTGATCCGGGAGATACGGTTCGCTCTAACGATCAGCTGAAAAACCTCCTGGCTCACAGCAACTGGCCGGTGACCCGCATTCTCATTGATCCTGCCGGTCTCACTGTCGTCGGAATACGTAGTCAGCAGCCGCTCGATCCGCTGGATCTCCCGCACACCGGCGGCGATCCTCTCCTCCGCCCAGTCAGCATCTTCAGCCACGACGCTCAGCTCAAAATGGTTCCCCATCAGCCGCATCGACTGTTTGTAAACCTTACCCGCCATAATAAAAACGCATGTGACCCGCTATATCTTAATCAATGTGTTCGGCTCCCTTCGATCGCCATCTCCACCTGTGCATCAAAGACCTCGGCTTTTACCGACGGATTCCCATCCCATTCCTTTACCACTCTCCCATCGGCATTCAACAACAGGGTCAGCGGAAACTTTCCCTGGGAATTATACTGATCCGCCAGCTGGTCATTCAATTGCTGCTGCTCTTTCGAAAGCTGATTCTTCTTCATCCGCGGAAAATCCGCATTGACCAGCACCAGCGCAGAATCAGCAAAACCGCAAAAAACAGGGTCGTCGAATATTTCCTTTTTCAGCATTATACACGGCCCACACCAGTCGCTGCCCGAGAAATTCAGCAGGATATACCGATGTTCCTTTTGAGCGATCTCCCTGGCTTCCCGCATGTTAAGATACCAGACAGGTGGCACGGCCGCATGCGCAGCGCTCCCCGTCCATTCCGGAGCTCCCGTTGGATGAAAGAACAATAAGAAACAGAGGTAAGCCATCATAATCTTTTCAGTGTTTAAACACAAAGTTCATAAGTAACAAGGTCCGGCATGCTTTTGTTCTGTTAATTCCTCCTCTTTCCATGGATCATCCCCGATACCAACCCGGGATACTCCCCGGCGTCCGCCATCACCACCCCAACAAGATGAAACAGTACAAAAGCATAGATGCCGTACTGCGTAAGACTATGCACCTGCTTCAGCCCTTTCCGCATTTCCCTGAACAAAGGAACGTCCTCGAATGCCAGCCCAAGCCCCGTGAGAGCCATAATGAGGATCAAAGCATAAAAGAGCAAATACCCTCGCTTGACCATCACATAATGCCGCATCTCCTGCTGCTGCCAGGCATCCGCCGCCCGGGCCATCTTCAGTCGGTTGCGTATCTTCTCCTCCGCCGGCTGAACAAATTCCAGGATCAGCCGCGCCAGCAAAAACGCCGCGATAAAATATCCGATATACGTATGCAGCTCCCAAAGCTTATCGCTAAAAGCATGCGCCACAGCCCTCGACTGATCCTTATCTGCGACCAGCTGCTTCTTTTGCAGCTGCTGCCGGACCATCTCCGTATTATTTCCCGTTCTGAATGTCGTCGACGCCAGCAGCACAGTGATCATCGCAGCCGATATCAGCAAGAAAAACAGCCAGTGCCAGATCCGTATCCCGGCGCTATGCCTCTCGTTAAAACCAGGTGTACCAGGGGTATTCAAGCAGATCTATTTTAGGTTAATGAAATATTGCCGGGGATGCACTCCTGTAAAAAATAGCGCATCCCCGGCAAAGCGCTAATGTCTGTCCTTCGGACGAACCGATTCCATCGGTTCAAAATCTGTATCCCAATATTACTTTAAAAATAGCATTGTCCGTGCTCTGTGTAAACCCCCACCCATATCCAAAATTCAGCTCCCAATCCGGCGACCAGTCCAGGTCAACCGCGGCGAACAGCTGGTGCTGCTGACTCTGATAAGGATAAAAATGATCCAGCGGGCCCAACGCTCCATAGTATTCAAATCCCCCTGCCACGATCTTCGTCACATTGTAGGCCGCCTTGAAATTTGGCGAGAAAATATATCCACCGTTCTTATTCAGGCCATGGAAGGATTTGTCGAATGTCGGGTTCAGCGAAAGATACAGCTTTCCCAGCTGTTTGTCCACGATGGGCCTGATCTCCAGGCTCCAGTCATCCTCGCTGTACTCCCGTTTCTGATAACCCGCCTCCAATGAAAGACTGACGCCCACCGGCCAGTGCCAGGACGAAGGGGCCATCACCCTCGGACGGATATGACTACCTACGTAAGTCGTTCGGTTGTCGTTGCCAAGCGTATTGAAAAAATAAAAGCCGGTCTCGAACCAGGGCGTCCAGCCGTGCGTAATCTCGATAGTCTCATGAAATACGTGACGCGTGGGCAGCACACCGTTCTCATCATAGTGCTGTCCGTCGAACGTGTAGTTGCTATGAAGCTCCACCATCGTATTGCCCTTTGCCACTGTCTGCGAACCATATACCTGGATCTCATAATTGTCCTGCGCCTGAACCCGCATTGATAGAAAACACACCAAAAGCAGGTTGAATAAGAACAGTCTTGTCATGGCTGCAAAATTAGACAGCCCCCGCCCCAGTGGCCGTTAGAGGTCAATTATAAATTCCTTAGAAAAAAATTAGAACATTCTGGATAAAAACTGGACTAAGCCTGCGCAGAGTCTTCACGGTACTGCGCCAATGTAACAGTGAAAGTCGTACCATCCCCAAGCCGGGACTCCATACCAATCTTACCCTGGTGCAGCGCAACAATCTTCTGCGTCAACGATAATCCAATCCCATTCCCGGGCGCATGCTTCTTATTTTGTCCCCGATAAAACGGCGTAAAGACATATTCCACATCCGCCGCCGGGATCCCGATGCCATCATCTGCAAACCTGATCACAGTCTTTCCTTCACCAAATGAGATCGTCACCACACACCGGTGATCATCGGAAAACTTACACGCATTCTCGATCAGGTTCATAAACGCCACCTTGAGCAGGTATTCATTGCCCCGGACGACAACACCGTCACTATCCTCAGGCTCTTTTTCAAATCGGATATCGACCCGGTAGCTACCATTCATCCGCAGAATGCTTTGCCGGGCATCCAGCAATACCTCATCCAGCCTCACCGGCCTGAAATGAATACCAGACTGATCGTAGCTGGCTTTCGCGAGGTCCAGCAGGTCATTGGAGAGCCGGGAAAGCCGCTGGGCGTCCTGCAGGATCAATTGGATGGTTTCCCTGTATTCTTCGACCGTCCGGCCTTTGAATGCGGATATCTCCAGCTCGGCGATGATCGCCGCCAGCGGTGTCCGTAGTTCATGAGAGATATTGGATACGAATTGCTTCTGCGCATCGAACGAGCTTTCGAGACGGTCTAGCATTTGATTAAAGGTTCGGGCCAGCTCAGCGATCTCGTCCCGGCGCCCGCCCGTATCTATCCGGAGGTCGAGGCGGTTGGCAGATATCTCTCCCACTTTCTCCACCATTTTCGAGACCGGCGCCAGCGCCTTCCGGGAAAAAAGAATGCCGGCCAGCAGGGTCAGCAGGATCGCCGCCGCAAATCCGATGAGCAGGTTGTACCGCAGATGCCGCAGCTTGTCAAGACCATAATCGTCCTTGGCGGCCGCGGTGACCACATAGCTCTTTCCCCGGAAGGGATATACAAAGCCGATAGCCTGCAGATCTTCCACATAGAAATGGATCTCCTTCAGGGTGATGATGCTGTCGATCATCCCACGGGTCTCCTTCAGCTTGTCCACCTTTCCTACGTCGTGGTATAATAGATTAAACGAAGTATCAAAAACGGCAACCTCTTCCTGTGGCAGCGTACTCAGGGAGTTTTCATAGATCACCTGCAGCACGGCAGGCTCCACCTTGGCTTCCAGCAATAAATTGGCTTTGGTAATAGCCAGCTGCTTCAGCCGTTTGAAATACTCTTCTTCCCGCTGATTCGCATTCGAGAAATAGATCACCAGCGAAAAGGCAAGCAGCAGCGCCGCAAATAATCCGGCAAACAGCAGGGTGAGCTTCAGTCTTATCTTCACGGCTGTTCTTTGAAGATGAAGCCGATCCCCGGCCTGGTCTGGATCAGCTTGATGTCCTGGTCCTTGTCGATCTTCTTCCGGAGATAGTTGATGTATACGTCTATAAAATTGGTCCCGGTATCAAAGGACGTCTCCCAAACCTTTTCTGCTATCTCCGCCCTCGACAGCACCCTCCCCTGGTTGGTCATCATGTATTCGAGCAGCTTGAACTCCTTTCGGGTGAGGCTGATCTCTTTGTTATTACGCAGAACAATGCCCGTATGCAGATTCATCTCCAGATTGCCGGCCTTCAGTATCCCCTTCCTGGAAGCGCCACCGGGCGGGACACGTTTCAATAGTTCGCGGATGCGTACATACAATTCCCGGATATCAAAAGGCTTTACGAGATAATCGTTCGCGCCGGCATCAAAGCCTTCCACCTTATCATCGGTAGTGCCCAGCGCCGTCAGCAGGATGATGGGCAGGTCAGGCAGCTCCTGCCGGATATGCTTACAGACATCGATGCCGCTGATATCCGGCAGCAGAATATCGGTAATGACGAGATCGAAGGCCTCGCTCAGCGCCAGCAGCTGCCCCATCCTTCCCTCCCCCGCAATGGTCGCGGAGAATCCCATCTCCTCCAGCCCCTTCCTGATCAGGGAGCCGACGCGCTCTTCGTCTTCAATGATAAGTATCTTAGCCGCCATAGCCTGATTTTACGGTTTCTTTACCCGTAAAATTAAGCTTTTCCGCCATTTGCATATGTGAAACAAACCAGGATCGTACCATTCCCATTACCTGTTCCATGCGGCCCTCGCCGAAAGAAGAGGTAGTCCCTTCCAGAACGATCAGCTGGCGCTCGCCTTTCATCTTCTTCATAGCATCCCTATTTAATTGCAGCGCCTGCCCGTCCATGGCAGCCACGACCAAAAGCACCGGCGCTTCTATCTGCTGAAAAAGCTCTTCCTTCAAAACCGGCCTTCCGCTGCGGCAAACTACCGCATCCACCGCTTCCGGCAGGTACGCCGCCGCCTCGAGCGCAAAAGCAGCCCCGCTTCCACAAGCATAATACCCCAGCCGGTACCGGTGAAACCAGTCCCTGTCCATCAACCATTCTGTGACGGACATCAGCCTCGCCGTTAGCAGGTCGGTGTCCTGCGCGCCATCCCCATTTGATTCTTCGGGCGTCAGCAGCTCGGGCAGCAACGTACCAAACCCATTCCGGTTCAGAGAACGGGCCGCCATTCGACAGTTTGGGCTGTACCGGCTGTTTCCGTCGGCCTGACAAAAAATGATAATACCCTTCGCCCCCAACGGTATCGTCAGCTCACATCCAATCTTAACATTCCCCATTGGAACCTGTATCTCGTGCTTGTAGTAGGTATACATAACTCTTTTTTCTACAAAACTAACGCCCACAAACCAGCGGAAAATTGAGAGCGATCATCTTCACGCCTGATTGAGGTCATTTCTGCCGGCTATTGCTCCAAATATCTTTGTTCAAACAACACCTTCGATATATGAAAAGGAATATCACCGATACAGAGACTTTCATCCGGCTCTTCGCCGGCATTGCGTTCGCAAGCCTCAGCTTCGACCAGGCGCTCAGACACCACTGGAACGGGCTCTTCCCAACCATCTCGACAATCCTTCTGGTCACCGCGCTTACCGGCTTCTGCCCGCTGTATTTCTTACTCGGCATCCACAGACATTTAAAACCCCATCACCATGGAATCGAAAGACATACTTAAAGCCTCCTACCTGGACATAATATTCGACGGCCGCAACAAGCAATACGGCGCCTATACGTTGCGAAAATACCACAACGCGCATCTGATCGAGGCGCTCGCCAGCGTCCTGCTCTTGACAGGCTCGCTCTTCGGAATTGCCGCGCTCACCCACCACAAGGGTGTCGCCCCAACCCAGACTCTATACGTCAAAGACGTACAGCTGGAAGAAATAAAGGATATCCAGCGCAACGAACCGCCGCCGCCTCCCCCACCCCCGCCAAAGACCGAGATCCAAAAGATTGAAATGACCAAATTTACCCCTCCCCGCATAGTAAAGGATGAGGAGGTAAAAGCCCAGGACATGCCCCCGGAACAGGAGAAGCTCCAGGACACCAGGATAGGAACGATCAACCAGGAAGGCGTTAAGGACGAAGGGCTCATAGCCCCGCCCGTCTCCGATGTAGGCAAAGGCGTGATCGAAGCGCCAGCCGCGAAAGCCACCGAAGACTATGAAAAGACCTTTGTCAAAGTGGAAATAGAATCAGAATACCCCGGCGGTGCAGCGGCCTGGCTCCGCTATCTCAACAAGAACTTCCGCTACCCCGAAGACGGCCTCAACAACGAGATACAGGGGACTATCGTCGTACAGTTCATCGTCGATAAGGACGGTAAGGTCAGCGAGGTCCAGGCCATCAGCGGCCCGGAGCTTGGCGGCCTGCGTGAAGAGGCGGTCAAGGTCATCCGCGGCAGCGGCGACTGGATACCCGCTATACAGAATGGCCGCAAAGTAAAGTCCTACAAAAAACAGCCGGTCATCTTCAAGCTCATGCAGCAATAGGCAAAGCGCCACCCAATAAAAAAAGCCTGTCCGACGACAGGCTTTAGTTTTTTTAGAACCGCTCACTATATACTACATTCCGTTATAGTCCTTACCACTGGCCTGGCGTGCCGCCTGCGCCCTGCAGGCCGATCCCCTTCAGGCGCCAATGCACCGTTAATTTTCGCCCTCAGCTCCTGCTTCTCCAAAACCCATTCCTGCAGCACCGCCTGAAGAAAAGGCTTGGCCCCCGGCCCGGTCGCAAAAAGAAAATTTGGGTCCTGCAACAGATCCATGCGCAGCAGCGAGTCCTGATAGTCGCCCAGAAGGTCCACCTGGGAATGTATGGCTTGTCTGTTCGCCAGCGATTTGGGCCGGATAAGACCAACCGCCTTCCCATCCAGGAAAAGCCAGATATACAATAGGTCCTTAAGCGCTGTCAGCCGTTCTTGAAGCTGAGCGTCCGTAAGGTCTTCCTCGGCTACCCCGACAGATATAGTTTTCATTCTTTCTCCGACAAATACCTTCGACAATTTAGCGATGTCGGTCCCATGCAGAGCGCCCCAGGTTGCCGGTTCCCTGACGTCCGGGGAACAAAGCTCAAAGTCCACGGATACAAGACGCGAAGCCGTCGCCAGCAACCCGTCCACCACGGCTGTACAAGACTCCGGCACCCTGACCTTTTTCCGCCTGGCATAGCCAACCAGCTCTCTTCTCAACAGCTGAAGGTCCCGGATAACACCGATCTTGTAATACAATGCAATCAGCCTCTCGTCGATGCCTGCATCTCCGATCAGGAAAAAAAGCGCCTTCAGCCGCTCGACCTCCTGTCGGAAGCCTTCTACACGCTCTTCCTCGAATCCCTCCGAAAGCATCTGCATAAAACTATTTATATTCCGATATCGCTGCCGGATCGATAAAATAATGTCCTGCTGTTTCATCCGAAAATAATTTAGAGACATTAAAAAAGAATACGTTACAAATACAGCTAAGAATAGTAAAATTTCATCCGCGTGCTCAGGGCACAACCCTGTGTGCTTAGCTGTAATTGACCAGTTTC
>Ga0207695_10001176_pt1 | contig 45158 bp, 40 predicted proteins | sample KBSC54metaG_FD_184354 | JGI IMG/M metagenome (GOLD analysis project Ga0207695, IMG submission 184354) | Corn rhizosphere microbial communities from Kellogg Biological Station, Michigan, USA - KBS C5-4 metaG (SPAdes) (version 2) | ecosystem: Host-associated > Plants > Roots > Rhizosphere > Soil...
ACTCACGCTGCGCCATCGTCACCAGCCCCGATCCTGCAGCGAGTTCGGGCGGTCGAGCGCGCGGTCCACGCCGTCGAGGATCCGGTCCATGTCGGGCAGGTGGAACTTCTCGAGCTTCGCGGGCGGGAACGGGATGTCGTACCCGGTCACCCGCACCGGCGCGTGCTCGAGGCTGTAGAAGCAGCGCTCGGTGACCGCCGTGCAGAGCTCCGCGGCGAGTCCGCCCGTCTGCGAGGCCTCGTGCACGACGACCAGGCGGCCGGTCCGCTCGACCGACGCCACGACCGTGTCGAAGTCGATCGGCGACAAGGAGCGCAGATCGATCACCTCGATCGAGATGCCCTCCGACTGTGCGGCGGTCGCCGCGGCGAGGGCGGTTTGCACGAGACCGCCGTACGCGACGACCGTGACGTCGTTGCCGGGCGCCACCACCCGCGCACGGTCCATGGCGCGCACGGCGCCGGGTGCAGCATCCAGGTCGACCTCGCCCTTCACGTGGTAGCGGCGCTTCGGCTCGAAGTAGAGCACCGGGTCGTCGCTGGCGATCGCCTCGCGGATGACGGCGTACGCGTCGGGCGGATCGCTCACGCTCACGACCCGCAGCCCGGAGGTGTGCGTGAACAGCGCCTCGGGCGAGTCGGAGTGGTGCTCGGCCGCGCCGATGCCGCCCGCCCACGGCACCCGGATCGTCAGCGGCATCTTCACCGCGCCGCGCGTGCGCGAATGCATGCGCGCCACCTGGCTGACGATCTGGTCGAAGGCCGGGTAGATGAATCCGTCGAACTGGATCTCGCACACCGGCCGGTAACCGGCGAAGGCCAGCCCGACCGCGGTGCCGAGGATGCCCGACTCGGCGAGCGGGGTATCCATCACCCGGCGATCGCCGAAGGTCTCTTGCAGCCCCTGCGTCACGCGGTAGACGCCGCCGAGCTTGCCGACGTCCTCGCCCATCACCACCACGCGGTCGTCGTCCTCCATCGCGCGGCGCAGCCCGGCGTTGATCGCGCCGGCCATGGTGAGGGTCGCGGTTCCCGTGGCGGTGCTCACTGGAACATCCGGAGGTAGGCCTGCTGGGCGGCGCGCTGCTCGTCGATGCGCGGATGCGGCTCGGCATACACGTGATCGAACAGCGCGTCGGGCGGCAGGTCGGGCATCGCGAGGCAACCGGCGCGCAGCTCGGCGGCGACCGCATCGGCGGCGGCGGTCACCTCGGCCTCCGCCGCGGCGTCGAGCGCGCCCGCTCCGCGGAGGTACGCGGCAACGCGCGCCAGCGGATCCTTGGCCGCCCACTCGGCGAGGTCAGCAGGCGGACGGTACCGGGTCGGGTCGTCCGCCGTGGTGTGCGGTCCCATCCGGTAGGTCACCGCCTCGATGAACGTCGGCCCCTCGCCGCGCCGCGCGCGATCGAGGGCCGAACGAGTCACCGCCATGACCGCGAGCACGTCGTTGCCGTCGACCTGGATGCCCGGCATCCCGAATCCGACCGCCCGGTCGACGAGCGCGGTGCGGCTCTGCACCCGCACCGGCTCCGAGATGGCCCAGTGGTTGTTCTGGCAGAAGAAGACCACGGGGGCCGCGTACGACGCCGCGAACACCAGCGCCTCGCTGACGTCGCCCTCACTGGTCGCCCCGTCGCCGAAGTAGGTGATAGCGACCGAGTCGCTCTGCTTCAGCTGCATCCCCAGCGCGTAGCCGGTGGCGTGCAGGGCCTGCGCGCCGATGATCACCTGCGGCGTCGCCATGCGGTGGATGAAGGGATCCCATCCCGACTGCGCGACCCCGCGCCAGGTCACCAGCAGGTCGGTCGGCGGGACGCCGCGCACCCACGCGACCCCGTTCTCGCGGTAGCTGGAGAACACGAAGTCGTCGGCGGCGAGCGCGCGGGCCGAGCCGATCTGAGCGGCTTCCTGCCCGAGCAACGGCGGCCACAGCCCGAGCTCGCCCTGGCGCTGCAGCGCGGTCGCCTCGGTGTCGATGCGGCGGATGATCACCATGTCGCGGTACAGCCCGAGCAACTCGGCGGGGCCGATGTCGGCGACCAGCTCGGCGAACGCGCCCGTGCTGTCGCGGTGACCGTCGGCGTCGATCAGACTCACGTACGGGGTGATCCCGGGGATGGCCTCGAGCAGTTCGGCTTTCATGGTGCCCCTCACGAGAACGACGATGTTCTGTGGTCGAGGCTACGCTCGCCTTTTCGAAGTGCGCAACCGATTCCCGATGGATTGAGCATTATGCTCAATCGACGGTCACGGATGACCGAAAATCGGCCCTTGGGAGACAGAATGCGCGCCTTGGATCGCACCGACCTCCGCCTGCTGCTCGAACTCACCGACGACCCGCGGGCGACCACCGTCGCGCTCGCGCAGAGGCTGAGCGTGACGCGCAACACCGTCCAGGCGCGCTTGACCAGCCTCGAGGCGTCCGGCGTGCTGCTGCCCTACGACCGCTGCATCAACGAGGCCGCGATCGGACGTCCGCTCACCGCCTTCACCACCGTCTACGCCACCCAGCAGAAGCTCGCGCACATCGGCGCCGAGCTGGCGAAGATTCCCGAGGTCGTGCAGGCGTTCGGGATGACCGGGCCGACCGACCTGCTGGTGCGGATCGTCTGCGTCGACACCGACGAGCTCTTCCGGATCAACGAGCGCATCCTCGCCTGCGACGGCGTCGACCGCACCGAGACCTCGATCGCGATCAACGAGCTCGTGCCCTACCGGCTCGCGCCGCTGCTGCGGCAGGCGGAGGAGGAGCTGGGGCGCGGCTAGGCCGGCGACGGCGCACTGTGGCCGGGGCGGCGCGTCCTCAGCCACCGCGCGACCCGCAGGTCGCTCCAGCCGAATCGGCCCGCGCTGGGCAGCGCCGCCCGGATGCTCTCCTCGGTGAAGCCGTGCGACGGCCGGATGCCCACCGGCGCCTCAGGCGCGGGCGGCGCGACCTCGCTGACCCCTTCGGCGAGCATCTGGGCCTGAGCCTTGGCGACCAGAGGGACGATCATGGTCCACTCGGTCAGCTGCGCCAGCACGCGGATCGCCCACACCGGAAGAGGAACGAACAGCGGTCGCTTCCCCGCCACTTTCGCGACTCGGCGAACGGCCGCTGCGAGCGGAAGCTCCTCGGCGCCCACGACGGCGACCGTCGGATCGGGGATGCGGCCCTCCGCCGCCGCAATCATCACGTCGACGAAGTCGGCGACCGGGATCGGGCGAACGGTGCGCCCGCGGAAACCGACCGTTCCGAAGACCAGCCAGGTGCGCACCGCCCGCGTGACGTGGTCGACCATGTGGTCGCCGTGTCCGTAGATCATGGACGCCTTCAGGATGGTGTGGTCGATGCCCGAGTGCCGGATGAGCTCCTCGGCGGCCCATTTGGTCTCGTGATAGCCGGAGCCGCAGTTCGGCCGGGCCCGCAGGAAGCTGACCATCACGATCCGCTTCACTCCGGCCCGACGCGCGGCCTCGATCATCGTGCGGGTGCCCTCGACGTGGACGCGCTGAAAAGTCTGATCGCCGATCTCGCGATTGATGCCGGCGGCGTGGACCACGACCTCGCAGCCCGCGAAGGCGGCGGCGAGCGCATCCACGTCATCGATGTCGACGCCGGTGCGCCGCGAGACCACCATCGTCTCGGCCGGATCGAGCCGGGCCGCCAGATGACCTCCCACGAATCCGGTGCCCCCGGTAATGGCGATGCGCATGTTCACTTCTTTCGCTATTTCGCAATGTAGCTAAGTACTTCGACTGTATCTAGCTATGGTGCTATATTGCAAATATGACCGATGCGACGAGCGACATCTTCACGGCTCTTGCGCACCCGACGCGTCGGCAGATCCTGCAGGACCTCAAGGACGGCGAACTGGCGGCCGGCGAGATCGCCGCGCGCTTCAAGAGCTCCGGACCGACGATCTCGCGCCACCTGAGCGTGCTGCGCCAGGCCGGACTGGTCACCGAGCGCCGGGATGCCAACCGCATCCTCTATTCGCTGGTCGGCGACCGCCTGGCCCTGTCGGTGGGCGACTTCCTCTCGACCGTCTGCCCCGAGCAGATCGTGCTCCGCGAGGTGCGCAAGCGCGGCTCGGGATCGCCCAAGACGGCAACGGTCGCGACGGCGATGCCGGCCTAGGCCACCCGACTCAGGGGCGCCCTAGGACTCCGCGCGCATGCTCCGCAAGCTGCGTGGCAACTCGCGGTACCGCAGATTGCCACGCAAGTTCTAGAGCCTGCCGGTCACACCCACCAGTAATTTGCCGGCACCGCACGGACGGTGCGGCGGCGCGTGCCCATTGCCACCGCCCAGCGAGATGGTGTCGCCAACCTACTCCGACGACGCGTGCGCGGCGCCGGCGCCAGGCGACGCCGGGTTGAGCCGCCCGAGCTCGTGCACGATCTCTTCGACCCGGTCCTTGGCGTCGCCGAACAGCATCCGTGCGTTGTCGCGGTAGAACAGCGGGTTCTGCACGCCCGCGTACCCGGATGCCATGGAGCGCTTGAACACGATGACCTCGTCGGCCTCCCACACCTTGAGCACCGGCATCCCCGCGATCGGAGACCCCGGGTCTTCGGCAGCAGCCGGGTTCACCGTGTCGTTCGCGCCGATCACGAGCACGACGCTGGTGCCCGGAAAGTCGTCGTTGATCTCGTCCATCGACAGCACGATGTCGTAGGGCACCTTCGCTTCGGCGAGCAGCACGTTCATGTGGCCGGGCAGGCGGCCGGCGACGGGATGGATGCCGAAGTGCACCTCGACGCCGCGGGCGCGCAGCACTCGCGCCAGCTCGGCCACCGGATACTGCGCCTGAGCCACCGCCATGCCGAAGCCGGGCGTGATGATGACCGACCGGGCCTCCGCGAGCAACTGCGCCGTGTCGGTCGCCGTGATCTCGTGGTACTCGCCGGTCTCCTCGTCGCCCTTGGTCGGCGCCTCGATGCCGAACCCGCCCGCGATCACCGACAGGAACGATCGGTTCATCGCCTGGCACATGATGTAGCTCAGGAAGGCACCCGACGACCCGACCAGGGCGCCGGTCACGATCAACAGGTCGTTGTCGAGCAGGAATCCGCTCGCGGCGGCCGCCCAGCCCGAATAGCTGTTGAGCATCGAGACCACGACGGGCATGTCCCCGCCGCCGATCGACGCCACCAAGTGCAGGCCGAGTAGCAGCGCCAGCACGGTGACCGCGATCAGCAGCCCCAGCGACGGTGCGATGACGAACCAGATCGTGAGGCCGACGAACACCACGAGGGCTCCGAGGTTGAGCGCGTTGCGGCCCGGCAGCACGAGCGGGGCGGACGGCATCCGCGCCGACAGTTTCAGGAACGCGATGATCGATCCGGTGAAGGTCACGGCCCCGATGAAGACGCCGATGAACACCTCGGCGTGATGGATGCCGACCAGATTCGCCGCGATCCCCCCGTCGTGCAGGTAGCCGTTCCAGCCGATCAGCACGGCCGCGAGACCGACGAAGGAGTGCAGCAGCGCGATGAACTGCGGCATCCCGGTCATCTGCACGCGGGCGGCGCGCCACAACCCGATGCTGCCGCCGATCGCGACCGCCACCACGAGCAGCACGATCCCGAGCCCGTCGGTGCGCTGGATCACCAGCACCACCGTCGCGACCAGGGCGATGATCATGCCGACGATCCCGTAGATCACGCCGCCGCGCGCGGTCTCGTGCCTCGACAGTCCGCCGAGGCTGAGGATGAACAGCAGCGCCGCGACGATGTACGCACCGCCGGCGATGGCCACGGATGCCGTGGCGAGGGAGTCGAACACGGGTCAGCCCTTCGAGAACATGCGCAGCATGCGGCGAGTCACGGCGAAGCCGCCGAAGATGTTGATGCTGGTCAGCAGCACGGCGATGACCGACAGCACCCGGGTCACGGGATCGCCGACCGCGATCTGCACCAGAGCTCCGACCACGACGATTCCGCTGATCGCGTTGGTGACCGACATCAGTGGCGTGTGCAACGCGTGATGCACCTTGCCGATCACGTAGAAGCCGATCACGATCGCGAGCACGAACACCGTGATGTGCTGCGGCAGCGGCGGCGGCGCGATCGCGATGATCACGAACAGAGCCAGGATGCCGACGATCGTCAGCGCGATCCTGACCCCGCGCGGGATGCCGCGTCGCTTGGTCGGGACGGCCTGGACGGGCGCGGTCGTGGCGGCCGGTGCCGCCGACACCTGGACCGCAGGCGGCGGCCACAGCTTCTCGCCGGTGCGCGCGACCGTGATCGCCCGCTGCACCACATCGTCGAGATCGAGCACCAGCGTGCCGTCCTTGCCCGGTGTCAGCAGCTTGAGCAGGTTTACCAGGTTCTGCCCGTAGAGCTGCGAGGCCTGCGCGGGCAGTCGCCGGGCCAGATCGGTGTAGCCGATGATCGTGACGCCGTTCTTCGTGACGACCTTCTCGCCCGGAACCGTGCCGACCACGTTGCCGCCGTTCGCGGCGGCGAGGTCGACGATGACGCTGCCCGACCGCATCGACGCGACGTCGGCCGCGGTGATCAGCTTCGGAGCGGCACGCCCCGGGATGTTCGCGGTCGTCACGATGATGTCGACGTCGCGTGCCTGCTCGGAGTACAGCTCGGCGGCCCGCTTGTCGTACGCCTCGCTGGTCGCCTTGGCGTAGCCGTCTGAGGAGTCCATCGTCTCGCCGACCTCGACGGGCAGGTAGGTTCCGCCGATCGAGGCGACCTGGTCGGCCACCTCGGGGCGCGGATCCGTCGCGCGCACGATCGCGCCCAGACTGGATGCCGCCCCGATCGCCGCGAGCCCGGCGACACCGACCCCGGCAACCAGCACCTTGGCCGGCGGCACCTTGCCGGCGGCCGTGACCTGGCCGGTGAAGAACCGCCCGAAGGCGTTCGCCGCCTCGACGATCGCGCGGTAGCCGGCGATGTTGGCGGTGGACGACAGCACGTCCATCGACTGCGCGCGCGAGATGCGCGGCACGGCGTCGACAGCGAGGGCGGTGATCGGCAGGGCGACGAGCTTGTCGATCAGCTCCGGGTTGAGCGCAGGGCTGAGCCACGAGATCAGCACCGCCCCCTTCGACAGCAGCTTCAGCTCGGCGTCCGTCGGCGCGTTCACCGTCAGGACGACGGCAGAGCCCCATGCCGCCTTCTTGGCGACGATCCGTGCGCCCGCCGCCTCGTAGTCCGCGTCCGGGAACGACGAGCCGGCGCCCGCGCCGCGTTCGACGACCACCTCATAGCCCAACTGAATCAGCTGGGCGACGGTGGACGGAGTCGCGGCGACTCGCGTCTCACCCGGTGCGCTTTCGACGATGATGCCGATCGGCATGGCGCTTCCTTCGGGTCGGGAGGTGGGCTTCACTGCCCCTCCCTCATCATGTCGCAGGATCACGGGGGGCACGCGGACATCCCGCAGAATGGGCTGGTGCGCCTCGCCATCCTCGGAGCAGTTCTGCTCGTGCTCGGAGGCCTCGCGATCGCGACGGGCATCCTGCCGCTTCCGGATGCCGCGGCCATCGGCGAGCGCGTCTGGCCGATCCTGCTGTTCGCGGTCGCGATCACGGTGGTGGCCGAGCTGGCCGCCGAGGCCGGCGTCTTCGCCGCCGTCGCGGAGCGCACCGCCCGGGCCGCGCGCGGTCGCGCGTGGCTGCTCTGGCTCTTCGTGGTGCTCCTCGCGGTGATCAGCACCGCGTTCCTCAGCCTCGACACGACCGCCGTGCTGCTGACCCCCGTCGTCGTTCTCGTGGCACGCCACAACGGCCTGCCGCCCCTGCCGTTCGCCCTGACCACCGTCTGGCTGGCCAACACCGCCTCGTTGCTGTTGCCGGTCTCGAACCTGACCAATCTGCTCGCCCTGCACGCGCTCGGGTTCTCCGACGCGTCGCGCTTCGTCGCGCTGCTCATCGTGCCCGCCCTGATCGCCATCGTCGTGCCCTGCGTGCTGCTGGCCGTGGTGTTCCGTCGTGACCTCGGTCGGCGGTTCGAGGCCACGTCACCCACCGCGCCGGCCGATCCCGTGCTGTTCTGGATCGCGGCGGGAGTGCTCGTCGTGCTCCTGCCCCTGCTGGTCACCGGCATCCCGGTGTGGATCCCGACCAGCGCCGCTGCGGTCCTCCTGGCGGTCGCCTTCGCGATCCGCCGCCGGGCGAGCCTGCGCATCGGGCTCGTCCCCTGGCAGCTCGTGCTGTTCGCCTGCGGGCTCTTTCTCGTCGTGGAGGCGGCGCATTCGTTGGGCCTCACGGCCCTGCTGGCGACCGCGGCGGGATCCGGCGACAGCCCGTGGGCACTGCTGCGGCTCTCGCTCAGCGGGATGCTGGGCGCCAACGCCGTCGACAACCTGCCGGCCTATCTCGCCCTCGAGCCGGTCGCCGGGGCGTCGACCGGTGCCGGACCGGTGCGCCTGGCGGCGCTGCTGATCGGGGTCAACGCCGGACCGCTGATCACGCCCTGGGCGTCCCTCGCGACTCTGCTGTGGCACTCACGGCTCACCGCGCTCGGCGTGGAGCTGCGGTGGTCGCGTTACCTCGTGCTCGGGCTGATCGCGGCGCCGGTCACGGTCGTCGCCGCCACCCTCGGGCTCGCCCTCACGCGGTGACGATGCCGTAGGCGGGGAACAGCTCCCGCCAGCGCGGCTCCCACGGTTCGCGGGTGCCGTGGGCGAGCTCGGTGTCGAGATCCTCGAGGTGCACGTGCCATCCGGCCGCGTGATACGGGGCGTCGGCGATCGGCAGCCCGCGCTCCTCGATGACGACGCGCGTGCCATCCCCGTCCTCGCTGAGCACCGCCTCCATCACGGTCTGCCCCTCGTCGCCGCTCGACAGCAGCCGAAGCCGGTGCGGCGCGTCGCACACCTCGACCCGCATCGTGCCCTCCCAGCTGCTGGTGAAGCTGCCATGCAGCTCGCCACCGACCCGGAAGTCGCCCGTGACGACCGCGATCCAGCGCGCCGTGCGCTCGGGGTCGGTGATCGCCGACCAGACGTCGTGGATGTCCGTGTCGAAACGGTCCTCCAGGTGGACCGTGCCACGATCACCGTCGGGGATCACCCTCACCTGCAGCGCGTCACTCATCGTTGCTCCTCATCCTTCATTGGTCGGGGTCCGGCGTCCGGCGCGCGCGCTTTCCGCGCGCGATCTCGGTGTGCAAAGCGTTCATGCGGTTGGCCCAGAGTTCGCGGTACGGGCCGAGCCACCGGTCGAGGTCGGCGAGCGGTTCGGGATCGATCGCGTAGATGCGTCGCTGCGCGTCCTTGCGCACCTGCACCAGCCCGGCTTCTCGCAGGATCCTGAGGTGCCGCGAGACGCCCGGACGCGCGATCGCCAGGTTGCCGGCGATCTCGTTCACCGTCGCCGGCCCCTGCCGCAGGGTCTCGAGGATCGACCGACGATTCTGGTCCGAGAGCGCCTGCACCACCGCATCCATGCCGCCAATGTACCCACACGTGTACGTACACGTCAAGTTACATACACGAGAACACACCGGCAGCCGCGTAGTGTCGGCCCCACACACTCACCGCGGGACCGAACAAGGGAGCCCTCATGGGCGACAAGTCAGCACGCAAGAACTCACCGAAGACCGCGGCAGCCAAGACGCTCAAAGAGAAGCGTCTCGACAAGCACACCAAGAAGGCGAACAACGAGCGCGTCAACAACACGGATGCCGTGACCAAGGCCGCCAACAAGTAGCGACCCGGCGCGGGCCGGCTAGCTGTCGGCGCCCGACTTCTGCTTGGCGAGCGCCTTCTCGGCGATCGGAGCCCGGCCGCCGGCCTTCTGCTCCGCGTAGTAGGCGCGCGCCTCGTCCTGCCGCTCGCGCTCGGCACCGGTGGCGATCGGCGCCCGGAGGTGCTCCGGCGCGAACTGGAACGCATCGGTCAGGGCGACGGCGTGCGGGCGCAGCCGCGGCAGCAGCCGGTCGTCGATGTAGTCGGTGATCGCCGAGGCGCGGGTGGCCGAGAGGCGCCCGTGGATCAGGTACCACGCCATGTGCCGCTCGATCAGCGTGAACCCGAACAGGTCGCGCAACCAGGTGAGCACCTGCTTGTTGCCCGGGTGTTCGATGGTGGCGAGGCGCTCGCTGAACGCCTCCCACTCCAGCAGCTCGGCGTGCGCGTATGCCGCCTCGATGAGCTCGTTCTGGTTCTCGTTGAAGAGAGCGGCGGCGTCGCGGGCACTCAGCGATCCGGCGTTCTTCAGACGGCCGGCGATCGCGGCCACCATCGTCTCGACGCGGTCGGTGAGCAGCTGGCGCTGCGCCGCCTCGCCGCGCACGTTGCCGACCGAGCGGGCGGTCGAGCCGAAGTCGGCGATGCGCTGGCCGAGGGCGCGAAGTCCCGAGCGGCTCACGGCGTCGCCAGCCGCCTGACCGGCGTAGGCGGCGAGCGCCGCGGCGTCCGGCTTGGCCAGGCGGCGGCCGTAGTCGGTGAGCAGGCGCTTGGCGACCAGCTGGAGGAGCACGTTGTTGTCGCCCTCGAAGGTCGTGTAGATGTCGAGATCGGCGTGCAGTTGCGTGAAGCGGTTCTCGGCGAGGAAGCCGGCGCCGCCGCAGGCCTCGCGGCACTCCTGGAGGGTGGCGAGCGCCGACCAGGTGCTGAACGGCTTGAGCGAGGCGGCCAGGGTCTCGAGATCCTGGCGGTCCTCGTCGGTGTCGTGCTCGCCCGAGAACACGCTGTGGAACTTCTCGAGCAGCTGATCGTGCGCGAATGACATCGCGTAGGTGGTGGCCAGGCGCGGCAGCAGCCGGCGCTGATGACGCTGGTAGTCGAGGAGCACGACCTCGTCCGCGTCGGCGCCGTCGGCGAACTGGCGGCGCTCGTTCGCGTAGCGGATGGCGATGGTCAGGGCGAGCTTGCTGGCGACGGTCGCGGCGCCGTCCAGCGACACGCGGCCCTGCACCAGGGTGCCGACCATGGTGAAGAAGCGGCGGCCCGGGCTGGCGATCGGCGAGCTGTAGACGCCGTTCTCGTCGACATCCCCGTAGCGGTTCAGCAGATTGGTGCGCGGGATGCGGACGCCCGTGAAGTGCAGTCGGCCGTTGTCGATCCCGTTGAGACCGCCCTTGAGGCCGTCGTCGTCGCCGCCGATGCCCGGCAGGAAGTCCTTGCCGTCGCGGATCGGCACGTAGAAGGCGTGCACGCCGTGGTTCACGCCCTCGACGATCAGCTGCGCGAAGACCACCGCCGCCTGACCGTCCTTGGCCGCGTTGCCGAGGTAGTCCTTCCACGCAGCGCGGAACGGGGTGTCGATCACGAACTCGTCGGTCGTCTTGTCGTACGTCGCCGTCGTGCCGATGGACGCGACATCCGAGCCGTGCCCGGTCTCGGTCATGGCGAACGCGCCCGGCGTCGCCAGGCTCATGATCGACGGCAGGAACTGCTCGTGCGCGCGCCGGGTTCCCAGGTGCATGACCGCCGCGCCGAATAGGCCCCACTGCACGCCGGACTTGATCTGCATCGAAGGATCGCCGATCACCAGCTCCTCGAAGCTGGCGATGTTGCCGCCATGGTCCTCTTCGCCGCCGAGGTCCTTCGGGAACGCACGGTGGACGACGCCCTCCTCGACCAGGCGCTTGAGCTGGCCGAGCACGCGGACGCGATGGTCGGCCATGCTGAGGCCCGGGATCTGGTGGAACTCCTCGCGCTTCAGCAGCTCGCGCGAGTGCTTGCGCGCGTCGGCCCAGCGGGCGAAGAGCACCTCAGCCAGCGCGGTGGAGTCGACGAGCTGGTCGTCGCTCGGCGCGGTGCCCGCGCCCGCGACAGAGGCGCGTTCGATGGTGTCGGTCATGATGCACTCCTGAAAGTCGTGCTCCGCACGCTACGCCCGACGCCTGAACCCCGCATTTCCGTCGTGCACACCCACGAGCGAGCCGTCATCAGCGGCGCCGAGCATTGGCCACATTCTACAAATGCTGAAGGATGGCCGTGTGGAGTTCCTCAGGCCCGAAGCGGTCTGCCACACTTCCGCCATGACCTGGTCGCGCGGGAAGATCGCCGGACTCCTCTTCATGGTCGGGGGTGCGCTGAGTCTCATCGCCTCGATCGCCGGCGCCGTCGGCTCGGCTCCCGGAGGATGGCTGGGCCTGGTCGGCCTGCTTCTGGAGGGAGTCGCCTTCGTGCTGTTCGGCCTGGGCTTCGCACGCGCCAGAACGCGCGCCTGGGTTCCCTGGCTCTTCGTCATCGCCGGCGGGCTGATGATCATCATGGCGCTGCTGTGGATGGTCGGAGGCGGTCTCGGAGCCGCCACGCTTCTCGTCCAGCTGGCGATCGTCGTTCTGATCGTGGTGGCGGCGGTGCTGCTGCTCTCGACGCGGTCGATCGACTCGATCCTCGCCATCACGTTGATCGTTCAGGGCGCGCTGCTGGCGATCACGCTGTTCGTCGGCAACGTCGTGATCGGCGTTCTGATCGGCGCCGCGTACATCGCGGTCGGGTTGCTGGTGTGGGGAGTGCGGTTCGGCCGGAGCGGCCCCGGCGCGCGACGCGGCTAACGCGACGGCTGCCGGCTCAGAGCGTGCCGGCGCTCGCGCCGAAGGTGTCGCACGCCTGCCATCCGCCGTTCAGTCCCGCCGTGAACCACTTCTCGCGCTGGGCGCTCGTGCCGTGGGTGAACGACTCGGGGCTCACCTGCCCCTGGGTGGTCTGCTGGATGTTGTCGTCGCCGACCGCGGCCGCCGCGTTCAGAGCATCCGCGATCTCTGACTGGGTGACCGGCTGCAGGAAGGGCACGCCGTTCTCGTCCTTGGTGTCCTGGGCCGCGCCCACCCAGGAGCCGGCGAAGCAGTCGGCCTGCAGTTCGAGGCGGACGCTGTCGGAGGTCGGGCCGGTCTGCTGAAGGTCGAGGTTCTTCATGATCCCGGTGATGTTCTGGATGTGGTGGCCCCACTCGTGCGCGATCACGTACAGCTGGGCGAGCGGCCCTCCGCTGGCACCGAACTGGCTCCGCAGCTCGTTGTAGAACGCGGTGTCGATATAGATGGTCTGGTCGTTGGGGCAATAGAACGGGCCGACGGCGGTCGTCGCACCACCGCACGCCGTATCGGTCGCCTGGTCGAAGATGACGAGCGGCTGGGGCGAGGTGTAGCCATCGACCTCACCGCTCCAGTACGTGTCGAGCGACGCCGATGCCGCCTTCATGCGGCAGTCGATATCGGCGTTGGCCTGCGATCCCGTCGTGCACTGGCTCAACGGCGAGCCGGAGGTGTCCGAGGTGCCGCCGCTCGTGCCGCCGACGAGGCCGGTGAGGTCGACGCCGAGCAGTTGGCTGATGATGACGACGGCGATCAGGCCCAGCCCGCCGCCACCCACGCCGATCGCCGTGTTGCGACCGCGCTTGCCGACGTGTCCACTGCTGATGTCGGCGTCGTCGTTGAAGGTCATGAGCCGACGCTACTCGTTCGGCCGGCCCGCGCCGGTGGAACGACCGATGATGTTCAGGAGGGCCTCACGCAGGGCCGCGATGTCGGGCACCGGCGGGAACAGCTCCGCCTCGATCCGGCGAGCGCGCTCGAACACCTCGGCGCCCTCCGGTGTCCGCTCGACCAGCCGTCGCCGCCGATCCCCCGCGTCGGCCCGCCGGCGCACGAACCCCTCGCGTTCCAGGCGATGGAGGGTGCGCGACATCGTCTGCGCCTCGACCCGGGCGCGCACGGCGAGATCGACCTGGGTCGACGGACCGTCTTCCAACAGATGCAGCACGATCAGGCCCGCGTGACTGAGCCCGAGTGCACTGAGCGCCTCGAGCCACGCGTGCTCCACGATCCGCGAGGCGGTGGACAGGAGGCGGCCGGTCGGCCAGTCCCGCATCGCGTCGCTCACTCCACACAGGGTAGTGCTACCGTCGTAATGATCAGCCGGCTTACTAATTGATCGCCCGCGAAGGAGAGTTCATGGCCGCCGCACGCAGCCCGGAGAGCACGAAGGATCGCCGCCGCTGGATCGGCCTGGTCGTCATCAGCATCTCGGTCGCGCTCATCATCGTCGATTCCACGATCGTCAACGTGGCGATCCCCACCGTCGTCCGCGATCTCGACATCACCTCGACGCAGGTGCAGTGGGTGCAGGAGAGCTACACGCTGGTCTTCGCCTCCCTGCTTCTCGTGTGGGGCACGCTGGCTGACCGCTACGGCCGCCGCCGTCTGCTCATGATCGGCCTGGTGCTCTTCGGTCTCTCGAGCATCGCGGCCGCGCTGGCAGCGACGGGCGACATCCTCATCGCCGCCCGCGTGGTGCAGGGGGTGGGCGGCGCGATGCTGCTGCCGACGACCCTCTCGTTGATCAACGCGAGCTTCGTCGGCCGCGAGCGCGGCATCGCCTTCGCGGTGTGGGGCTCGACCATCGGAGGGATGGCGGCGGTCGGTCCGCTGCTCGGCGGCTGGTTGACGACGTACTTCTCGTGGCGCTGGGCGTTCGGGATCAACGCACCGCTCGGCATCCTGCTCATCATCGGCGCGCTCGTCTTCGTCGCAGAGTCCAAGGCGTCTCAGGTCGGCCGAGTGGATGTCGTGGGCGCAGCCCTCTCGGTCGTCCTGTTCGCCTCGCTGGTGTTCGGCCTCATCGAGGGCCGCAGCTACGGATGGTGGCTGAGCGACAAGCCGCCGTCGTTCTGGACCTTCGACATCTCGCCGATCCCCTTCGCGTTCGCGATCACCGCCGTGGCGCTCGTCGCGTTCGTGGCCTGGGGGCTGCGTCGGCAACGCGCCGGCAAGAGCACCCTGATCGCGTTCTCGCTGTTCGGGATCTCGTCGTTCCGCAACGGCAACGTCGCCGCCATGGTGGTGTCGCTCGGCGAGTTCGGGCTCATCTTGTCGCTCCCGCTGTGGCTGCAGAACGTGCTCGGCTACGACGCGCTGCAGACCGGGTTCGTGCTGCTCGCGCTCGCGCTGGGTTCGTTCGCGGCATCCGGATTCGCGGGCGCCTTCAGCGGACGCGTCGCGCCGGTTCAGGTGGTCCGGGCCGGCATCGCGCTGGAGATCGTGGGGATCGTGATCACCGGACTCGTCATCTCGACGACGACCCCGTGGTGGGCGATCGCCGCCGGCCTGTTCGTGTACGGCATGGGGGTGGGTCTCGCGACCGCGCAGCTGACCGGAGTCGTGCTGGCCGACGTGCCCGTCGAGCAGAGCGGCGCCGCATCGGGCACGCAATCGACCGCGCGGCAGGTCGGCTCGGCGCTCGGGATCGCGATCCTCGGCACGATCCTGTTCAGCACGCTCGGCTCGCAGTTCGCCGAGAAGCTGCCATCGACGATCCCGTCGTCGGCCCGCACGGCGATCGTCAACGCGGTCGTCGACAGCGCGGGCGGGGCGATTCCGGGACTGGTCGCGAAGCAACCCGAGGTCGGCCGGCTGGCCGAGCAGGCGTTCAGCGATGCCACCAAGATCTCGGCGTTCTCGGCCGCGGGGTTCCTCGCGCTCGGGCTGCTCGCGACGATCTCGTTGGGATCCGGGCGCCGGCGCGACGAAGACGACGGCGGCAGCGCCGACGGCCGCCTCGGTCGTCGGTCACGTCAGGCGGCCGCCGACTCGCCGGCCACCACGCCGAGCACGCCTTCGCCGTAGCTCTCGAGCTTCTTCTCGCCGACGCCCGAGATCGTGCCGAGCTGCTCGAGCGACGAGGGGCGGGTCAGCGCGATGCCGCGCAGCGTGGCGTCGCCGAACACGATGTAGGCGGGAACCCCCTGCTCGCGGGCGACCCCCGCACGCCACTCGCGCAGTCGCTCGAAGAGCGGCCTCGCCTCGGCGGGCAGCTCGGCTCCGGCCTTGGACTTGGCCGCGCGAGTGGGCTTCGCCGTCTCGCGACGCAGGAGCACGGTGCGTGACCCGTCGAGCACCGAGGCCGAGGCGTCGGTGATCACCAGGGTGCCGTAGCCGTCGGCCGCTACGCCGAGCAGGCCCTGAGCGAGCAGCTGCCGAACAACGCCGCGCCACTCTTGCTCGCTGAGCTCGGTGCCGATGCCGAAGGTCGTCAACTCACTGTGCGACTGGCTGCGCACCCGCTCGGTCTCTCGCCCGAGCAGGATGTCGATCAGGTGCCCGGCCCCGAAGCGCTGGTGCCGTTCGCGCCACAGCCGCACCACCGTCGAGAGCAGCTTCTGGGCGGGCACCGCGCCGTCCCACGACTCGGGGGGCGACAGGCAGGTGTCGCAGTTGCCGCAGGCGACCGACGGCTGTCCGAAGTAGCCGAGCAGTTGCACGCGGCGGCACTCGATCGTCTCGCAGAGCGCCAGCATCGCGTCGAGGTGGGCGGAGAGCTTGCGGCGATGAGCCGCGTCGCCCTCGCTCTCGTCGATCATGCGCCGCTGCTGCACGACATCTTGCAGGCCGTAGGCCAACCAGGCGGTCGACGGCAGTCCATCACGCCCGGCACGGCCGGTCTCCTGGTAGTAGCCCTCGACGCTCTTGGGCAGGTCGAGGTGGGCGACGAAGCGCACGTCTGGCTTGTCGATGCCCATGCCGAAGGCGATCGTCGCCACCATCACGACGCCGTCTTCGCGCAGGAACCGCGACTGGTTGCGGGCTCGAGTCGCCGCGTCGAGGCCTGCGTGATACGGCAGCGCCGCGATGCCCTCGGCGACCAGGGCGTCGGCGGTCTTCTCGACCGAGGCGCGCGACAGGCAGTAGACGATGCCGGCGTCGCCGGGATGCTCGGTGCGGATCAGCTGCAGCAGTTGCGCGATCGGCTGCGACTTCGGCTCGATGCGGTACTGGATGTTCGGCCGGTCGAAGCTCGAGACGAACAGCTCGGCCTCGCCCAGGTCGAGCCGCGCCGCGATCTCGCGACGGGTCTGCTCGGTCGCGGTCGCGGTCAGCGCGATGCGCGGCACGGCCGGCCAGCGCTCGTGCAGCACCGACAGCGCGAGGTAGTCGGGGCGGAAGTCGTGCCCCCACTGCGAGACGCAGTGCGCCTCGTCGATGGCGAACAACGAGATGGGGGCTCGGTCGAGCAGGTCGAGCGTGGAGCTCAGCTTGAGGCGTTCGGGAGCGAGGTAGACGAGGTCGAGCTCCCCGGCGAGCAGGGCGGCCTCGACGCGGCGGCGCTCGTCGCTGTCTTGGGTGGAGTTGAGGAACGCGGCGCGGACGCCGACCGCGGACAGCGCATCCACCTGGTCTTGCATCAGCGCGATCAGCGGCGAGATCACCACCCCGGTGCCGGCGCGCACCAGCGCCGGGATCTGGTAGCAGAGCGACTTGCCCCCACCGGTCGGCATCAGGACGAGGGCGTCACCGCCCTCGATGACCCGTTCGACGATGGCCGCCTGCTGCCCGCGGAACGCCTCGTACCCGAAGACCCGATGCAGGATCTCGAGTGCGGGAGAACCGGGGGCGACCATGCCGTCCAGCGTACGGTGCGGGGCCGACGGCCCACGAGTTGTCTGCCCCCCGCTCGGGTGGCCCCCCAAAGCGTGCTGTTGTGGGGGAGAAGAAGGCCGATAGCTTGGGCCTCGGCAACAGGGGATCTCCGGGGGGAGAGTCCCGTGGCGTCGCCCGCTTCTGGGGGGAAGCGGGCGACGCGCCCTCTTCGCAGCTTCGTCATGCTGCGAGCGCTCATCGACGTTCTCAGCCGTCGATGACTGCGCCCGCGCGCTGGAGCTTGGAGCGAAGGCCATTTCTGGCCTTCGCCGCGACGCCAGCGCCGACGCCCGTCCCGGGCGGCGGTCATCACGTATCGCTGATCAGCCGCTTCCCCAGCGACACACAATCATCGACGACGTACCCGATCGCGGCATAGAACGCCAGCGCGTCGGCGTTGTCCGCGCGCATCAGGAGGCTGACCTTCGGGCAGCCGCGGGCGAGCAGCAGCGCTTCGACCTCGGCCATCAGGGAGCGGCCATGACCCGCGCCGCGGGCATCCGGATGCACCGCCAGGTAGTTGACCCACCCTCGATGCCCCTCGTACCCGGCCATGATGCTCGCGATGATCGCGCCGTTGCCTTCCTCGACGCCGACCAGGAACAGCTCGCGCTGCACCTCGAGCTTGCGGGCGATGTCACGATGCGGGTCGTTCCACGGACGCGTCAGTCCGCAGAGACGCCAGAGGGCGACCACCTCGTCGGTGTCGCCCTCCTCGAATGCTCTGATCTGCATCCATCAACGCTAGCCTCAGCGGTTCGCGAGCTCCTCGATGAAGGCGTCGCCCGGCACCACGCTGGTCCAGTTCGCCTCGATCTCGGCGCGGGCCAGCAGCTCCTCGGTGCGTCGACGACGGCTGCGCGGCACGAGGGTCACGACGGTCCCCTCCTTGCCGGCGCGACCGGTGCGGCCCGAGCGGTGCAGGTACGCCTTGTACTCGTCAGGTGCGTCGGCCTGGATCACCAGCGCGATGTCATCGACGTGGATGCCGCGTGCCGCGACATCCGTCGCCACCATCACGTCGACGCGACCGCTCGTGAACTTCTCGAGGGCCCGGGTGCGACGGCTCTGGTTGAGGTCGCCGTGGATGCTCTCGGCGCGGATGCCCGCGTCGTCCAGCAGATCGGCGAGCTGCTCGGCGAACGCGCGGGTGCGCGCGAAGACGAGCTTCTTGCCGGGGCCGGAGGCGAGTTCGATCAGCACCTGCTGCTTGTCGCGCTGGTCGAGCAGCAGCACCTGGTGGTCGATCGTCGAGCTGGCCTGGTCTTCACCCTCGACCTCGAACACGGCCGGGTCGACGAGGTACTTGTCGACGATGTCGGCGACTCCCTTGTCGAGGGTGGCCGAGAACAGCAGCTTCTGGCCGCCCTCTGCCGTGCGGTCGAGGATCTCTTGCACCGGCTCGGCGAATCCGAGCTCGCACATGTGGTCGGCCTCGTCGAGCACCGTGATGACGGTCTTCGAGAGGTCGAGTTTGCCCTGCGCCGCCAGGTCGCCGACGCGACCGGGCGTGCCGATCACGATGTCGACACCGCGCTGCAGGGCGCCGAGCTGACGGGCGTACGGAACGCCGCCGTAGACCTGCGTGGTGAACAGGCCGACGCTCTGGGCGATCGGCTGCACCGTGCGGTCGATCTGCAGGGCCAGCTCGCGGGTCGGCGCCAGGATCAGCGCGCGCGGGGCGCGGCCGAACTCGCGGCGCGTGCCCTTGGCGCCGCCCGCGCTCATGGCGAGCAGACGCTCGACGAGCGGCGCGCCGAAGGCGATGGTCTTGCCGGATCCGGTGCGACCGCGGCCGAGTACGTCACGTCCCGCGAGCACGTCGGGGATCGTGGCGGCCTGGATCGGGAACGGCGTCTCGGCGCCGAGCTCGCCCAGCACGCGGACGATGTTCTGTCCGAGGCCGAGCTCGGCGAAGCCGATGCCGTCGACCTCGCCGGCGGTGACAGCCTGGGCCGTCAGACGCTCGAGGACGACGTCCTCGTGCTGGACGCGCGGAGCCGCGTCGCGGCGGTCATTGCGGTCGCCGGCGTCGCGGTCGCGGGCGTCGCGGCGCGGCGCACGGTCGTTGTCCCAGCTGCGCGCCGGACGGGCGTCGCGGTCGAAGCCGCGCGCCGGGCGGGCGTCGCGGTCGAAGCCGCGCGCCGGGCGGGCGTCGCGGTCGAACGAGCGAGCGGGGCGCTCGGTGCTGTCGGCCGTGCGGTCCCAGGTGCGTGCCGGGCGATCATCGTCGCGGCGCGCCGGGCGGGCGTCGCGGTCGTACGACCGAGGAGGACGGTCGTCGTCGCGGCGGGCAGGACGGGCGTCACGCTCGAACGAACGGGCGGGACGCTCTGTGCGGGCGGCGGGACGCGCATCCCGGTCGGGACGGCCGTACTCTCGTGACGAGCGACGAGGCGCAGCCTCGTCGGCGCCGGCGTCGCGACGACGCGATCCGTCGCTCCCCGCACCGCGCGGCCGGCCGTCGAAGGCGCGCTTGGGCTCCCAGTTCGGGCGTCCATCTGCCGAGCGCTCGACGCGCTCGCGACCGATACGAGCCGAGTTCGAGCCGCCGGCGCTCGCCGCGCCGCGGGGGCGCTGCTCGCTGCGGCCACGGGCGGCACGCTCGTCGGCGCTCCAGCGCTTCTTGGGTGCGCGCTCGCTCGAGGCGGCCTCGTCGGCGCGGAAGCCGCGGTGCTTGGGGCTGATGCTGCCCGACTTGCGCACGGCATCTGCTGACGTGGCGCGAACGGGACGGGATGAGCGCGCGGGCGCGCCCTTCTTGTTGATGGGCATGGTGATGTCTTCCGGTGTTCTGTACAGAGTGCGCAACGCCGCCCTGCTCGTGAACTCACACGAACAGACCTCGCGCCGCGAGAACCCGGGCGATTCTGACCGGGGCCGTTTTCCTGAATGGATTCCTCATCAACGGATGCGCTGATGATCCGGCCCGCACGACTGACAGTGGTGCAATGAGGCCCGGCAATGAAACGGAGCCTCGGAAGTGTCGTGAGCCGACCTGACTAGGTTAGTCGATTCCCCCATCTGCCGCATTACACTCGCGCAGATGCGCGTGTCAGCACCGACGTCAATGGCGCTGCTCGGCGTGCTCACGGTGGTCGCTGTCGCGCTCGGCGGGTGCGCGTCGGCCGGTGCGGTGCGGCGGACTCCCACCCCGACAACGAGTGCAGCGCGACCCCAGCCGGTGACGGATCATGGCGTGCGGGTCATCCCCGACATCGAGTACGGCGAGGCCGGCGGTCAGCGGCTGCTGCTGGACGCCTGCCTGCCCCCGTCGCGGAAGTCCAGCACCTCGAATGCGCCCGACCCCGCGCCCAGGGCGTCGATCATCATGATCCACGGGGGCAGCTGGACGCGGGGCGACAAGGCCGACCCGGAGTACCGCGACGTCTGCACCTGGCTGGCGAAAGCCGGCTACCCGACTTTCAACGTGGACTACCGCATGGACCCGGCGTTCATCTTCCCCGCGGCGCTGGAGGACGTGAAGAGCGCGGTGACCTGGCTGCGCCAACCGGAGCAGCTCGGGCGGTTCAACCTGGACCCCGCGCGCATCGCCGCGCTGGGCGGATCCGCGGGAGGCAACCTCGCCTCCTTGCTCGGGACCACCGGCAGCGGCCCGGTCACCGAGGGGACCCGCGTCTCCGCGGTCGTCGATCTCAGCGGTCCCGCCGACCTGACCGGCGCGGACGCCAAGCCCGGCTTCATCCCGGTGCAGCTCGCCTTCCTCGGGTGCGCGTCGGAGGTCGACTGCCCCGCCGCGCGCGCGGCCTCGCCGATCTTCGCGGTGAGCGCCGACGATCCGCCGTTCTTCATCGCCAACTCGACCAACGAGCTCATCCCGATCGAGCAATCCCGGCGATTCGCCGACGCCTTGCGCGCGGCGGGTGTTCCGACCACCTTCGTGAGCGTGACCGGCGGCCTTCACTCGGTCGCGATGCTCGGACCGAGCCTGCGCGCGCGGATCCTCGACTTCTATGCGTCGACGGTCGGCGTCAACTCCGCATCGCCCGCTCCAGGAGCCGGCTGAGCGCTCGCCTCGATCCGGGCAGCCCGTCGGTCGCGGCGCCGCTCCGAAGCCCCCTCGACCAGGTAGTACAGCACCGGGAGCACCAGGAGCGTCAGCAAGGTGGACGACACCAGCCCGCCGATCACGATGATCGCCAACGGCTGCGAGATGAAGCCGCCATGGCCCGTGATGCCGAGCCCCAGGGGCAGCAAGGCCCCGATCGTCGCGAGTGCGGTCATCAGGATCGGGCGCAGACGCCGGGACGCCCCGTGCACGATCGCGTCACCCACCTTCAATCCGCGCGCCCGGTACTGGTTGATCAGATCGACGAGCACGATGGCGTTCGTCACCACGATGCCGACCAGCATCAGCACGCCGATGATCGACGCGACGCCGAGCGGGACTCCGGAAATGATCTGCAGCGCGATCGCGCCGGTCGCCGCGAACGGGATGGACACCAGCAGCAGCAACGGTTGCCGCAGGCTCTTGAACGTCGCCACCATCACGACGTAGACGATCAGGATCGCGGCGAGCAGTGCCAGGCCGAGCTGCTTGAACGAGTCGGCCTGCTGCGAGGTGACACCGCCGAGGGTGACCGTCGCGCTCGCGGGCAGCTGTGCGGCGTCGACCGCCTTCTGCACCTCGGCCGAGGCGTTGCCGGTGTTGTCCGTTCCGGGCACCACGGTCAACGTGGCGCTGCGCAGCCCCTTGATCGTAGTGATGCTCGACGGGCCGTTCACCGTCTTCACGGTGGCGAGATCCGACAGCGGCACCGGGCCCTTGAGAGTCGGGATCGAGAACGCCTCCAGCTGCGCCTGAGTGAGCGGCTTGTCGGGGTTGTCCACGTAGATCGACAGGGTCTTCTCGTCGATCACGATCGTCCCGGTCGCGCTCGGGTTCATGGCCTGCGTGACGATCCCGCCCACCTGCTGCTCGGTCAGACCGTCGGCGGCGGCCTTCGCCCGATCGATCTGCACGGCGAGGTAGGGCAGCGATGCCGACAGGTTGCTCGTGGCCTGCGAGACGACCGACAGCTTGTTCACCTTGGCCAGGATGGCGTCGCTCGCCGTGCGGAGATCCGCGTCGCTGCCGGCCGTGATGTCGACCTCGATGTTCGACGAGGCGAAGCCGCCCTGCGCGGCCTGCACCCGGATGTCGCCCTCGCCGTGGATGGTCTTCAGCTTCTTGGTGATCGTGTTCTGCAGCACGGCCTGATCCGCGTTGGGATCGGTGGTGAGCGAGAAGGTGGTCGATCCGCGGCCCGCGAATGCCGCGCGCAACGAACTGCCGCCCGACCCGATCGTCAGCAGCACCGTCTTGACCCCCTTGATGCCCAGCAGGGTCTTCTCGACGGTCTTGGATGCGGCATCCTGCGCTTCGAGACTGCTGCCCAGCGGAAGGGTCTGCGTGACGGTCAGAGTGTTCTGGCCGCTGTTCCCGATGAAGTTCGTCTTCAGCCCGCTAGCGGCGAGCCCGCTGCCCGCGAGGATCAGGAGAGCGGCGATGAGCACGAGAGCCGGGAACTTCAGCGTCCACCGGATGACCGGAAGATAGACCTTCTGCAGACGGGTGGGGGTGTCGAGCTCGTCGCGAGCCGCCGCCGCTGCCGAGTGCTGGGACCGATGTGGCACATCGGCGCCGACGTCGGGCGATTGCGATGCCATCGCCCCGGCTCCCGCGCGCTTGTTGCCCAGGAACCAGTAGGCGAGCACGGGAACGATCGTCAGCGCGACGAACAGTGACGAAAGGAGCGCCATCGTGACGGTGAGCGCGAACGGCCGGAACAGCTCGCCGGTGATGTCGCCGACGAACGCCACCGGAAGGAAGACCGCGACCGTGGTGACCGTCGACGCGGTGACCGCGACGGCCACCTCGCGCACCGCGGTCTTGATCGCGACCAGTTTCTCTTCGCCGAGCGAGATGTGTCTCTTGATGTTCTCGATGACCACGATCGAGTCGTCGACCACGCGTCCGATGGCGATGGTGAGCGCCGCCAGCGTGATGACGTTGAGCGTGTAGTTGGCCGCCGTCATCCCCAGGAAGGTGATGAATACCGAGACCGGGATCGAGATGGCGGTCACGAGCGTCGAGCGCACCGAGAACAGGAAGATGAAGATCACCACGACGGCGAACAGGAGCCCGAGCCCACCCTCCTCGGCGAGGCTGTTGATCGAGGTGGTGATCGAGGGCGCCTGGTCGGACACCACTGTGAACTTCGTGTTGCCGCCTAGCTGTTTCTCGAGGGTCGGGATGTCGTCGCGGACGATCTTCGACACGCTCACCGTGTTGCCCGCCGCGGTCTTCGTGATGTTGAGCGAGACGGCCGGCTTGCCGTTCACGCTCGAGTAGCCGCTCACCGGGTCATCGACCACCGCGACGGTGGCGAGGTCGCCGATCGTCGGGGGCGTGGTCACGCGGCCGCCGAGCACCGGCAGGGACGCGATCTCGTCGGTGGACGTCAGCTTCGTGCCGGATTGCACGGTGAGCGTCTTGCCGTTCTCGGTGATGGATCCGCTGGCGAGCAGGGTGCCGTTCGCCGCGAGGGCCGACTTGATCGACTGGATGGTGAGGCCGTCTTTGGTCAGGGTGGCGTCATCCGGGGTGATCGTCACCCGCTGCGACGCCTCGCCGAGCAGGGTGACGTCACTGACCCCGTCGAGCTGCTTGAGGCTCGTGACGGTGAGGCTCGACAGCTTCGACGCGAGCAGGTGCGGGTCGAGGTCGCTGGTGACCGCGAGCTGGATCACCGGGAAGTCGCCCAGGCTGAAGGTGATGACCTGCGGGGTGACACCGCTCGGCAGAGTGGTCGAGATGCGGTCGAGGGCGAGCTGCACCTTCTGCTCGGCCGTCGCGATGTTCGTGCCATAGGTGAACGACGCGGTGACCGTCGAGGCGCCCGTATTCGAGGTCGCCGTGGTGGAGTCGAGGTTCTCGATCCCCTGGATCGCGGCCTCGATCGGCGTCGAGACGTCTTTGCTGACCACGTCGGGCGAGGCGCCCGGGTACGTCGTGACGATGTAGACAGACGGCAGCGAGAGCGAGGGGATGAGCTCCTGCTTGAACAGGGTCAGCGAGATGCCGCCGAACACGGCGACCACGACGGTGATCAGCGCGATGAGTGCGCGGTTGCGCAGGCTGAATACGGACAGCAGATGCACGGGTTTCTCCTGATCGACCGGACCGCGCGACCGCGGCGGCAGTGACGCGCACGCCGCCGTGCACTCCGTCAGTATCCCAATGCGTGCTGTGCGCCCGGTACTCCCGCAGGATGAATGCGCAGCTGAATGCTCAGACCACCTCGGCGAGGTCCTCCTGGCCGATGGCGACCGGATGCCGTGCCACACCCCGCCACGCGGCGGCGAGTGCGTCGACGGCCCGGTCGATGAGCTCGGGCGGATGGCTGAACGGCACCCGCAGGAACCGCTCGAACACGCCGTTCATCCCGAACCGCGGACCTGCCGCGATCACGAGTCCCTCGTTGCGCGCGGCGAGCGCCAGCTGCGAGCTGAGCGGGGCGCCGATGTTGATCCAGAGCGTGAGGCCGCCGTCGGGCTCCGGCAGCTCCCAGCTCGGCAGCCGATCCCGCAGCCGCGTCAGGAGGTGGTCGCGCCCGGCCCGGAGGTAGGCGCGGCGGTCGGCGAGGATCCGGTCGTAGTCGCCGAGCAGCTCGAGCACGACCAGCTGGTCGAGGATCGGCGTGCCGAGGTCGCTCGAGTACCGCACGCGCGCGATGCGCTGGATCAGCTCGTGATCGGTGCGGATCCAACCGAGTCGCAGCCCGCCCCAGACGGTCTTGCCCACGGATCCGACGGTGACGATCCGAGCAGCGGCGGCGTCGGCCACACTGGCGGCGAAGGGCACGGTGAGCGGGGCGTCCACGCGGAGGTCGCGGAACCCCAGCTCGCCCATGGTTTCGTCGACGATCAGCGTCGTGCCCTGCTGCGCGGCGAGCGCCCCGACGCGCGCCCGTTGCTCGACCGGCATCGAGCGACCCGTCGGGTTCTGGAAGTCGGGCATCAGGTAGCCGATGGTTGGGCTGGTGCGCTGGATCGCCTGCTCGAGGCCGGGCTCGTCCCAGCCCTCGTCGGTGGTGACCGCGACGGGCACGAGCCGGGCGCCGTGAGCCCGCAGCGACTCCGAGGCGTGCGGATAGGTGGGGGATTCGACGAGGGCGCGATCCCCGCGCGACAGGAGGGTTCGGGCGACGAGGCCGATCGCGTGCTGGGCGCCGACTGTGATCATCAGCTGGTCGGCATCCGTCGGCAGTCCGCGCGCGGTGTACCGATCGGCAAGGGCCTGCCGCAGGGCACGCAGCCCGAGCGGATCGAATCCCGACTCGGTCAGATAGGAGGGAAGCAGGGCAGCGGCTCGCTCGGCCGCGGCCGTCACCCGGGGCACGGCGGGGAGGGTCGCCCTGCTGAAGTCCAAGAACTCGGGCGGCGCCACCAGATCGTGCGGCACGGCGGCGCGCGATGGCAGGCGCACCACGCTGCCCGACCCGCGCACGCTCTCGAGGTAGCCCGAGTCGCGCAGCTCGGCGTAGGCGGCCGAGATCGTGGTGCGGCTCAGGCCGAGGTGGGTGGCCAGCTCCCGTTCGGCCGGCAGTCGGGTGCCGAGCGCCAGCCTGCCGTCGAGCACCAGTAGTCGGATGCGGTCTGCGAGCGCGGCGTACGCGGGCGTTCCCGCCAGGGCGCGCCATCTGCCCAATTGGAGGTCGAGTGCTCGCGCGGAGAGATTCATTCGAATGCCAATGCCCGGGTCGAGGGGGACGCCATCCGTCCACCGTACCGCGATTGGCATCTTCACAGAAGGCCAATCTCGCGGTTGTCTTGCTCCGTGACCACCCTCTCCGCCCCGAAGCCGTTCGCCGGGCCGCGCGCGGTCTGGGCCCGCAGGATCGTCCAGCTGCTCGGCGGACTGTTCCTCTACGGCATCGGTCTCGCGCTGATGGTCCGCGCCGGCATCGGGGTGGCGCCCTGGGACGTGCTCTCGCAGGGGATCTCGCTGCGCACCGGCCTGCCCTTCGGCCTGGTGACCAACATCGTCGGGGCCGCCGTGCTGCTGTTGTGGATCCCCATCCGGGTGCGCATCGGCGTGGGGACCGTCGCGAACGTGCTGCTGATCGGCACCAGCGCGCAGCTCGGGTTGACCGTCATCCCGCAGCAGACCGTTCCCTGGCTGCAGGGCGCGGTGTTCGCCGCGGGGCTCGCCCTGGTCGCGGTGGCGACCGGCCTCTACATCGGCGCCCGTCTCGGCCCCGGCCCGCGGGACGGTCTGATGACCGGGCTGCACCGCCGCACCGGATGGCCGATCTGGGTCGTGCGCACCGGCATCGAAGTGATCGTGCTCGCCGTCGGGTGGGCGCTCGGCGGGCAGTTCGGGATCGGCACGATCGCGTTCGCCCTGCTGATCGGCCCCCTGGTCGGCGTCACGCTCCCGTTGCTGCGGACCCCCGACGTCTCGTCGGACCCGGTCGGCGACGGCCTGGCGCTTGACGACACGACACCCGACGACTCAGCCCCCGACGACGCGACACCCGACGAAAGCGAGGAGGCGGTCGCCTGACCACCCCCTCGCCTCCTCGCCTGCTCGGCTGGTGACTACGAGAGCTCACGCTCCGCGTAGATGCGCAGCGCGTCGCGCACGAATGCCGCGCTCTCGGAGCCGCCGTAGTGCTGAGCGAACCGATCGTCGGCCACGTACATGTCGCCCAGCCCGATGAGGTACGCCTTCGCCGGGGCCCCGGTCCCCGCGCCAGGAGTGCCCGGGATGCTCGCGAGCCAGTCCGCGTGACGCCTGGCCAGCTGCTGAGCCGCCTCACCGGCCGGATCGTCGCCGCGCTGCGCCGCCGCGATCCAGTCGGACTGCAGGGCGGCGACCCTCGCCTTCCACTCCGCCTGCTCCGCCGGGGTCTTGCTGGTCCACCAGCGGTCTCCCGCCGCGTAGGCCTCGGCGCCCCAGCGCTGCTCGACCTCCTCCTTGTACTGGGTGTGGTCGAATCCGTCGAACATGGTGTCCGCCATGATCTGCTCTCCGTTCTTGATGCGAGTGATGGTGTCGCGCACGCTGGCCAGTTGGCGGGCGATGCGGTCCTGTTCGGTCACCAGCCAGTGCTGGTGACGCTCGAGCGCCGCGACGTCGTCGCGCTGCCCCTGCAGCAGCTCGGCGATCGCGGGGATGCCGAGCCCGAGCTCGCGCAGCAGCAGCACCCGCTGCAGCCGCACCAGCGATGCCGCGTCGTAGTAGCGGTACCCGTTGCTGCCGATTCGGCTCGGCGGCACCAGGCCGACCTCGTCGTAATGACGCAGGGTGCGACTGGTGGTGCCGGCTAGCTTCGCCAGCTGCTGGATGCTCCACTCTTGCTCGGTTGTCGTGCTCATATCCGTCACGCTAAACGTTGACGCAGCGTCAATGTCAAGCCCGGGTCGAGATTCGACTTGCGCGCAGCCGAACTCGCGATATATCGTGTTGCCACACAGACGCGATATATCGCGACTTGCACAGACACGGCGGTTCGCCGCGGAGAGGAGCCCGCAGTGGCACAGGAGAAGTGGCTCGTCGACGGCCCGAAGACGATCGACGTCGAGAACATCCGCCGGCTCAAGGTGAGCTTGATCAGCGGACAGGTGGACATCGTCGGTCACGATGAGCCCGGCGTCCGCGTCGAGATCCACTCGGTCTCGGGCCGTGACCTCAAGGTCGCGGTTGATGGCGACACCCTCGAGGTCGACCACCCCCAACTGAACTGGGACAACTGGCTGGATGTCTTCAAATCGTTTCGTGGGAGTGCGCGTGCGGATGTGAGCATCATGGTTCCCCGCGAGGTGAGCCTGAAGTTCGGCGTGGTCAACGCGGAGGCGCTGATCAGCGGCATCCGCGACAACGCCTCGATCAGCACCGTCAATGGCGACCTGGTCATCGACGGCATGACCGGTGACATCCAGATCAACTCGGTCAGCGGCGAGATCTCGGTGCGCAACCACACCGGTCGCCTGGCGGTGCACTCGGTGAACGGCGACATCACGGCATCCGGTCAGATCCAGGGCATGACCGCCGAGGTGGTGACCGGCGACGTGTACCTCGATCTCACGGGTACCCCCGACGAGGTGCGCCTGAGCACGGTCAGCGGCAACATCACGACCCGCCTCGACGAGCAGGTTCCCGTCTCGTACACGATCAACACGGTGAACGGCCGCCTGCAGCTCGACGACGCAGAGATCACCGGAGTGCGCGGCCGGTACACCGGCAAGTACGGAACGCTCGACGGGCGGTGGCTCGACTTCCGCGGCAACACCGTCACGGGCAACGTCAGCGTGCTGCACACGGCGCGCGCCTCGACCGCCCGCGCCACTGCCGAGAAGAAGCCGGCGTGACGCCGCCGGTCTTCGCGCACGGTCACCTGCGGCTCTACCTGCTCAGCCTGCTGGCCGAGCGGCCGATGCACGGATACGAACTGATCCAGGCGCTCAGCGATCGCTTCGGCGGCACCTACGTGCCGAGCGCGGGCACCATCTACCCGCGGCTGGGCAAGCTCGAGGAGGACGGCCTGGTGACCAAGGAGTCCGACGGCCGCAAGACGGTCTATGCCATCACCGACGCGGGCCGTGCTGAGCTGGCGGACCGGGGCTCGGAGCTCGACGGGATCGAAGACGAGCTGAGCGACTCGGTGCGGCGCCTCGCCGACGAGGTGCGCAGCTCGGTCAACGACGCGATGAAGACGCTGCGCGCCGACTTGGCGGCCGCCGCACGGGATGCCCGCACCGAGGCGCGAGACGCCGGCCGCCGCGAGCGCACCGAGACCCGCACCACCGAGTGGGGTGACGATCCGCGCGTGCAGGCGAGGATGGCGCTACGGGACGCGGAGGCGGCGATCAACGACTTCCGCCAGCAGCTGCGGTCCGACCTGCGCGCGCAGGTGGCCGATGGCCGCCTCGATCGCGAGGTCGTCGGGCTCATCACCACCGGATTGACCGCGTTGCGACGCGAGATCACCGAGGCGCTCCGGCGCTGACGACCCCGTCGCCTGTGGGGTCGTTGCGCGCTGGAACGACCCCTGCCGGTAGCTCCAGCGTGGGAAATGCGTAGCTCGAACCACCGGTGTACGCTCGCCTCTCGTGACTGACGACACCCGGTCTCCCGAGGAGGCGCGGCCCGTCAAGCGCTGGTTGATTGGAGACCCCCTCCCGAGCGACAAGCTCGAGGGCCAACTCCTGCCCAAGCACTTGGCTCTGCCGATCTTCTCGAGCGACGCCCTCTCCTCGGTGGCGTACGCCCCCCAGGAGATGATGCTCGTTCTGCTCGGGGGCGGGCTGGCATTCCTCGCCTTCACGCCGTGGGTCGCGGCGGTGGTCGTGATCCTCCTGCTCGTCGTTGTCGTCTCCTACCGGCTGCTCATCAAGGCGTATCCCTCGGGTGGCGGCGACTACGAGGTCGCCAGCAAGAACCTGGGCGAGAAAGCCGGCCTCATCGTGGCCGCGGGTCTGCTCGTCGATTACGTGATGACCGTGGCTGTCTCGGTGGCATCCGGCGTCGACAACATCATCTCGGCCTTCCCCGGGTTGAACCCCTTCCGTGTCGAGCTGGCCGTCGGGTTCATCGTCGTGCTCGCCGCCATCAACCTGCGCGGCGTGCGGGAGTCGGGCAAGGCGTTCGCGCTGCCCACCTACCTGTTCATCGCATCCATCGGCGTGATGGTCGTCACGGCACTGTTCCGCACCCTGATCGGCGACGCCCCGGTTGCCGAGAGCGCGCACTACGCGGTGCACACCACCCAGAACGTGGCCCAGGCCGGCGTGATCCTGCTGCTGCTGCGCGCGTTCTCCACCGGATGCTCCGCCCTGACCGGCGTCGAGGCCATCAGCAACGGCGTGCAGGCGTTCCGCCGCCCCAAGATCCAGAACGCCCAGCGCACCCTGGTCGCGATGGGGTCGATCGCCATCGTGCTGTTCGTCGGCCTGGTCGCGGTGGGCCTGATCACCGGCGTCCATTACGCGGAGAACCCGTGCAAAGAGCTCATCGGGTTCGACTGCTCGGCGGGACCGCAGCGCAGCATGATCGCCCAGATCGCCTCGGCGACCTTTGGCGACAACCTCGCGCAGGGGCCGGGCGCGATCATCTTCTTCGGCATCCAGATCTTCACGGCGGCCGTGCTGCTGCTCGCCGCCAACACGGCGTTCAACGGCTTCCCGCTGCTCGGCTCGGTGCTCGCGACCGACCGCTATGCGCCCAAGGCTCTCGCCACCCGCGGCGACCGCCTCATCTTCTCGAACGGCGTCATCGCGCTCGGCCTGGCCGCGGCGGCGATCGAGATCGTCTTCCAGGCGAACGTCACCCAGCTGATCCAGCTCTACATCATCGGCGTGTTCGTGTCATTCACGCTCGGACAGTCCGGCATGGTGCGGCACTGGCGCCGGCTGCTGCGCGAGGGCACCGGCGACATGAAGCGCGGCCAGGTACGCACCTATCTGGTCATCAACACCTTCGGCGCGCTGATGAGCTTCTCGGTGTTCGTCGTGGTGACCGTCACCAAGTTCGCCGCGGGCGCCTGGATCGTCTTCGTCATCATGCCGATCCTGTGGTTCCTCATGCTGGGCGTCAATCGTTACTACCGCGACGTCGACAAAGAGATCGAGGTGGACACGACCACGCGCTTCGGCGCGAAGGGCGATCACGCGGTCATCCTGGTCGGCAAGCTGAACAAGCCGGTGCTGAAGGCGCTCGACTACGCGATCGCAGCTCGCCACGAGACCATCGAGGCCATCCACGTCTCGATCGACGACGCCGCCACCGAAGAACTCGAGCGGCAGTGGGGCGAGTACAACATCAAGATCCCGCTGCGCGTGCTGGACTCCCCCTATCGCGACATCAGCGTGCCGTTGATCAAGTACATCAAGGCGTGCCGGATCAACAACGGTTCCGAGGTCGTCACCGTCTACACGCCGCAGTTCATCGTCGGGCACTGGTGGGAGAACCTGCTCCACAACCACAAGGCGCGGCGCATCCGCCACAAGCTCATGCTGGTGCATGGCGTCATGCTGGCCCTGGTGCCCTGGCTGCTCGACTCCTCCGACCTCATCTACGGCCGCCGCTCGCGTCCGTTGCCCGGCCAAGACCGTCGAGGTGAGCCGGTGCGCCCCGTCCAACGGCGGGCCATGCCCCCGGCCGACCTGCGCGCCGCGCGCGAGGCAGCTCGTGCCGCCCGGACCGGTCAGTCGATGCGGTCCACCAAGCCGGGCGCTGCGAAGGCGGCGACCGACGCCACGGAGGCCAAGAAGACGGCGTCCTCTGCGTCGAAGCCCGACAAGGTCGGCGCCACGACCACGAAGCCGACCAAACAGGGATGACGCTGCTCGCGGTCGTCCTCGGCGGCCTCCTGGGCACCGGGCTGCGCCTGACCATCGACCAGCTCGTCGTGCCCGACAGCGCGTTCCCCTGGGCGACGCTGCTGATCAATGTGGTCGGATCGCTCGTCTTGGGCTTCCTGGTCGCGAGAGTGTGGCCGTCCGCGCCCGCCTGGTTGCGCGCCGGACTCGGAGCCGGCCTGCTCGGCTCGTTCACCACGTTCTCCGCGGTGATCGTCGCCCTGCTGACCCTGACGGCGGCGGGGATGGCCGTTCTCGCGGTCGTCTACCTGATCGCGTCCCTCGTCCTCGGCTTCGCCGGGGCGCTGCTGGGCATTCGCCTGGGCGTGCCGGCGTCGGTGCATCCGCCGATCGAGGCCGACGAATGAACGCCGCGGTCGTAGTCCTGGCGCTCGTCGCCGGCGCGCTCGGCGCCCTCCTGCGCTACGGCACGACACGGCTGTTCGCGCGCCGGAAGGACGAGCTGCCGTGGGCGGTGCTCGCCGTCAACACGGTGGGCTCGCTCATCGGCGGCGTCGTGCTCGGACTGGTCACCATCCACGCGGTGGGGCCCGATGTGCAACTCGTCGTCCTGGGCGGGCTCGCCGGAGGGCTGACCACGTTCAGCACGTTCAGTGTCGAAACCGTGCAACTGGCCATCGCGAAGCGGTGGGGCGTCGCCGCCGCGACGGTCGGCGCGAACCTGGTGCTCGGCGTCGGTGCGGCCGCTGCGGGCTTCGCGATCGCATCCGCTCTGGGCTGACGGCTCGCTACTCCTTCACGGCCCCCTGACTCGCATTGAGGATCCGCCGCTGGAAGATGAAGAACACGATCGCCACCGGAATGGTCATGATCGCGCCGGCCGCGAGCTTCAACGGATACTGCGTGCCCTGACTGAGCTGGCCGCTCGCCAGCTGAGCGACGCCCTTGGTCAGGGTCGTCAGTGACGGACTCTGGGTCGAGATGATGAAGTGGGCCAGCTCGTTCCACGACCCCTGGAAGCTCAGGATGATGATCGTGACCAGCGCGGGTCGTGCCATCGGCAGCACGATCGACCAGAAGATCCGGAAACTGCCCGCACCGTCGATGCGCGCCTGCTCCTCGATGGAGCCCGGGATCGACTCGAAGAAGTTCTTCATGATGAAGACGCCCGCCGCGTCGGCCAGCAACGGGATGATCATGCCCGCGTAGCTGTCGTAGATGCCCAGCTGGTTGATGACGAGGAACTTCGGGATGAGCAGCACGACCCCGGGAACGGCCATCACGGCGATGAGCGACGCGAAGACCACGTTGCGACCGCGGAAGTGCAAGCGGGCCAGCGCGTAGCCGGCGAGCGAGTCGAAGAAGACCCTTCCCGCGGTGACCAGGATCGTCACGACCGCCGTGTTCTTGAACCAGATCGGGAAGTCGGAGTTGAAGAACAACCGCTGATACGCGGCGGTGGTCCAGGTCTGCGGCACCAGCGACAGCGGGTTGGCCGCGGCATCCGGCTCCGACTTGAACGAGGTCGCGATGTCGATGAGGAACGGGAAGATGTAGAGCACCGCCACGGCGATGAGCAGTGCGTAGGTGAGCACCTGCAGCGTCAGCGCGCTCGGCGTCCAGCGCTGATGCGCCCGGACTGGTTGGGCGGGAGCGGCGTCGGGATCCCCGAGTCCGACCGCTGTCACGGCTGTGCTGGTCATCGGGTGGTGTCCCTTCCGACGATCGCAGTCGTGGCGATACCGGTGGCGATGTCGTTCTTCTGCGCGCCGGTGATCCACGACATCCGGCGCTTCGACACCCTCTTCTCGGCCAGCACGATGCGCTGGATGATGGTGAAGAAGATGATGATCACGAACAGGATGAACGCGATCGCGGCACCCTGACCCCACTGCTGGTTGTTGAACGCCGCGGTGTACGAGAGGTAGGCGGGCGTCAGCGTCGTCTTTGAGGGATTGCCGTGCGTCCCGGTGTAGATCTGGTCGAACACCTGCCAGCACCCGATCAGGCCGAGCGTGATGACCGTGAACAACGTCGGGCGCAACTGCGGCAGCGTCACCCGGAAGAAGCGCTGACGGGCGCTCGCGCCATCCATCATGGCCGCCTCGTCGACATCGTCGCTGAGGTTCTGCAGGGCCGCGAGGAAGAGCAGCATGAACGTGCCACTGGTGGTGAAGATCGCGAGGATGACGAAGGCGGTCATCGCGACCGACGGCCCGCCCAGCCAGTCCCACCAGCTCACTCCGAGCAGGGTGTTGCCGGTCAGCGCCGCCGGACCGCCGGTCGCGCCGAAGTGGAAGATGCCGGCGGGCTCGTTGAACCAGTTCGGCCCCTTCACCCCGAAATACGAGATCACCGCGTTGACGGCGCCCGTCGTCGAGAAGAGGAACAGCCAGAGCACCGTGATCGCGACGCTCGAGGTCACCGACGGGAAGTAGTAGGCGGTGCGGAAGAACCCACGACCCCTGAGAAGTCTGCGGTTGACCATCATCGCCAGCGACAGCGCGACGATCGTCTGCAACGGCACGACGAGGATCACGTACCAGAGGTTGTTCTTGAGCGCGGTGCCGAAGTCGCTCTCGGACAGCCCTCCCGCCCAGAGGACCTGGCCGTAGTTCGCCGCTCCGATGAAGTGCACGTTCCCCGAGAACGGCGAACCCCGGCCGGTCCAGTCCGAGACGCTGACCCAGGCCGCCATGACGACCGGGACCAGCAGGAACAGGCCCAGGATGAGGAGGACGGGAGAGACGAACAACCAGCCGGAGGCGGCCTGCCCCTGGCGGAGTCCGCGGCGTCGCTTTCGCGGTGCGCCAGGACTCGGCGCGGCGCTCGGCGCCATCACTGCTGTCATCATGTCTCTCCCGCCCTCGTCATCCGGATCGCGCTACTTGGAGAGCAGCGCTTCGAGGTTCTTCTGCGTCGACGACAGGATCGCCTTCGGGTCGCCGGTGGCGAGTTTGGCCACCTGCGAGTTGAAGTCGCTCACCACGTCGGATGCGCCCTTGGCCGACGGCGTGTTCTGCGCGTAGGCGGCAGCGTCGAGGAACGGCGCCAGCTTCGGGAACTCGCTCTTCCAGTCGCTCGCGGCGGACTGGATCGAGGGCATGACCCCGAAGGCCTTCGCGAAGGCCAGCTGGTCTGACTTGGTCGTCAACTTCTCGACCAGCGAGAGCGCGCCGGACTTGTTGGCGCTGTCGGCCGCGATACCCCAGCAGTTCGTGAACTGGAGAGTGCCGGCACCGGAGGGGCCCTTGGGCAGCGGGACCACCTTGTAGTTGACCGACGGGTAGTCGGCGCTCTGGCTACCGGTGATCCAGTTGCCCTCGATGGTCATGGCGCCCAGCTGCTTGCCGAACGCCTCACCGCCCCACCCGGCTCCGACATCGGCCGCGTACTTGAAGTCACCCGCTGTCAGGTTGTCCTTGACGTACTGAAGCGCCTTCAGGTTGGCCTCGCTGTCGGCGGTCGCCTTCGTAGAGTCGGCGTTCATCAGGTTGCCGCCCGCCTCGGTCATGAAGGCTCCCACTCGGGCGTATTCGCCGCCGATGACGAGACCGGTCTGGCTGCCCGTCGTGAGCTTCTTGGCCACCGCGGAGAGCTGATCCCAGGTGGTCGGGATGTCGGCATCGGTCAACCCGGCCTTCGCCCACAGATCGGTGTTGATGATCAGCTGGAGCGTCGAGAAGTCCTTCGGCGCGCACATGAGCTTGTTGTCGTAGGTGAACGACTTGACCAGGTTGGGGTAGAAGTCGCTCTTGTTCGACAGCTTGTCGCCATAGGCGTAAAGCGAGCCGTTCGAGGCGTAGCCGGCCAGGGCATCCGTCGAGAGGTAGAACACGTCTGCGGGCTTTCCGGACGAGAAGCCCTGCGCCAACTGCTGGTTGAGGTCGCTGGCCACGGTGACGGTCGCCTTGATGCCCGAACTCTTCGACCAGTCGGCGACGGCGCTTTTCACGGCGGCGGTTTCGGCGTCGCCGCTGGATCCGATGAGGATGCTGAGCGGCTTGGTGTTGTCCTGGGTCGAGCCGCCGGAGTTGAACCCCGAACCGCACGCGGTCAGTGCGGCAGCGAGCCCTACCGCCGCGAGCACGGCCCCTGTTGTCCTGTACTTCATGACTGTTGTTCCTTTCGATCGTGACCGCCGGACGTGGTGCCGCCGGCTTCCTCCTCGACGGGCTCCAGGTGACTCGACCTGCGCACGACAAGCTGGGGGGTGATGAGCCGGTGCCGGGGATCGTCGCCCGAGGCTTCGCCGTACGGGAGCATGACGCGACCCGTTGCGCCCATCAGAAGTTCGAAGGTGCCCGCGGCGACCTCGTCGAGCCGCTGGTCGACGCTCGACAGTCCGACCGCCTGTGCGACCGGGGTGTTGTCGAAGCCGAACACCGGGAAGTGCGGCAGGCCGGCCTCTCGGACGGCCATCATGGCGCCGAGGGCCAGCGAATCGCTCGCGCAGACCAGCGCCTCGACGCCCTCGCCCTGGGCAAGCAGCCGCTCGACGGCGACCCGGGCCTTCGGCACGCTCTCGACGGTGTGGATGTCGAGGGCGTCCAGTTCGGGTCGCGACAGCTCGAACGCGTTCGACATCGCATCCACCCAGCCGGACCGGCGGTCGTCACCGGTTCCCGATCCGACCGGCCAGCCGAGGTAGCCGATGCGCCGGTGACCGCGTGAGATGAGGTGCTCGGTGGCGAGCCGCGTGCCGACGCGCCCATCGACATCCACCCAGAGCCGTTCCGGGTCGTCGATGTGCTCACTCCCCCATGGGCGGCCGAACGCGACGAACGGGAACCGTTCGCGAGCCAGCCACTCGATGCGCGGGTCGTCGTACGAGGTCGACGTGACGACGAAGGCGTCGACGTCGGCACCATCGCGAAGGCGTTGATACTGGGCGATCTCGGCCTCGTGGTCGTCGGCCGTGAAGAGCATGATGCGCATGCCCCGGTCGTCGGCCCGGGCGGTGAGCGCGTGCAGGAAGCGGTCGAGAAGGGTTCCCGAGATGCCGTTGATGATCGGATCGAGGCGCACGCCGATGGTCGAGCTCTGACGGGTGCGCAGGCGACGGGCAGATGCGTGGGGGCGATAGCCGAGTTCGGTGACCGCGGCGAGCACCCGGTCGCGGGTGGCCTCCTTCACGATCTCGGGAGAATTCAAGACGTTCGAGACGGTCTGCCGCGAGACTCCTGCCAACTCGGCCACGTCGTCGACGGTGGGGAGTTTCGCCATGCGTCGACCTCCTTCGGCCTCGTCGCCGGCCCGTGCAGCTGCTGCGGGCCAAGAGTTTGAACGATCAAATCTTCGGTGTTACATTACCCCGAACGCGAAAGCTGTCAACCGGACGCCTTTCCGCCGTCAGCTTTTCACAAGGTCGTCACTCATGGTCGAGCAGCACAACGAGCAGCAGCACAGCGGGCATTCCGGCGAGCAACGCCAGCCCTTTCTGCACGAATCCGTGATCGCGCTCCGCGCGCCCGCCCAGTTCTGGTCGGCACCCGACGGGTCGGCGGGCGGCTCGAGCATCGACGGTGCCTATCTGGGCGACACGCGCGTGCTGTCGGAACTGCGCATCCTGGTCGCAGACCGCTCCGGTGAGCACCTCGTGACGACCCCGATCGATGCCTCCGTCGTGCGCTTCGACTCTCTGTTCCGCGGCCTCGACGACGACCGGAATGCCGATCCGGATGTGCGCGGCAGCCTCACCCGCACCGTGCGTCCCGACGGGGTCGGGCACCGCTTCGCCCTCACGTCCCGTCGCGACGCAGGCTTCCGCGTCGACGTCCGAGTGCTCCTGGTCGCCGACCTCACCGGCATGCCGACCGTCAAGGTCGGGGCGGCGTCGCTCGTGACGCCGCCCACTGTCGAGTCACTGGAGCATGGAGCGCAATGGGGCGACGGGCGGGTGAGCGCGGTGCTGCGGGCTCCGGGTGCTGTGGTGTCGGTCGACGGGGCGACGATCGAGTTGCGCTGGGTGCTGGATGTGCCCGCTCACGGGAGCAGCGGCATCCGCTTCGATTTGACCGCCCTCGATTCGGCTGCGGTCGTCGCCGCCGCACCCGGCGTCGCGCCGTGGGCGACTCCCGACCTCACTGGCATAGACGATCGGCTCGCGCGCTGGGTCGCTCGTGCGGTCGACGACCTGGATGCTCTGCGGATGGTGAGCGACCATGCGCCGGGAGAGCAGTTCCTGGCAGCGGGCGCGCCGTGGTTCTTCACCCTGTTCGGGCGGGACTCGCTATGGGCGGCCCGCCTGCTGCTGCCGCTCGGGTCCGAGCTGGCCGCGTCGACGCTGCGCGCCCTTGCCAGCATGCAGGGGGTGGCCCGCGACACCGACACCGCCGAGCAGCCCGGCAAGATCATGCACGAGCTGCGCAGCACGGCGATGACCTTCGACGAGGGCGACCACCCGGTCGAGCTGCCCCCGCTCTACTACGGCACCGTCGACGCGACGCCGTTGTGGATCTGCCTGCTCGCCGATGCCCACCGCGCCGGCATGCCCGACTCGGAGGTCGTCGCGCTGCTCCCCCACCTCGAGGCCGCGCTCGAGTGGATGCGCGACTTCGGCGACAGCGATGGCGACGGACTGCTGGAATACGTCGATGAGAGCGGCCGCGGTCTGTCGAATCAGGGCTGGAAGGACAGCGGCGACTCCGTGCAGTGGCGCGACGGGACGCTGGCCGAGGGGCCGATCGCGCTGTGCGAGGTGCAGGCCTACGCCTACCAAGCCGCCATCGGCGGGGCCGACTTGCTCGACACATTCCGAGGAACGGGCGCCGGTGACCCGTGGCGCGCCTGGGCGGCGCGGGTCGCGCGGGCGTTCCGCGAGCGGTTCTGGATCCCGGCTCCCGGGGGCGCGTACCCGGCGATCGCCCTCGACGCACGCAAACGCCCGGTCGACACTGTGACGAGCAACATCGGCCACCTCCTCGGAACGGGACTGCTGAATCCGGATGAAGCCGCCCTCATCGCGCGCCGACTCGTGTCGCCCGAGCTCTCGTCGGGGTTCGGCCTGAGAACCATGTCGACCGACGCGGCCGGATACTGGCCGCTGGCGTACCACGGCGGCAGTGTCTGGACCCATGACACCGCCATCGCGATCGCCGGTCTCGCCGCCGATGGCTTCGCGGCGGAGGCCGCGGAACTCTCGGAGGGACTGCTGCGGGCGGCGGTCGCCTTCGACTACCGGATGCCCGAACTGCACTCCGGCGACGCACTGTCGGAGGGGCGGACACCCGCGCCGTACCCGGCGGCATGCCGCCCCCAGGCGTGGAGCGCCGCCGCGGCGGTCACCGTGCTCAGTACCCTGAGGTGAGCACGCCCGCGGCGCAGTGGGGACCCGGGCGCCGCTCCTATTGCTCGAGCGAGCTGAGCATCGCGACCACCTGGCGCGCGACGGTGCGGCCCGCCCTGTTGGCGCCGATCGTCGACGCGGTCGGCCCGTATCCTGAGAAGAACACCCGGGCGTTGCGCCAGGCGGCACCATTCCCGACCCCGATGCCGCCCTCCTTCTCGCGGAGCTTGAGCGGCGCGAGGTGACGCAACTCGGGCCGGAAGCCCGTCGCCCAGATGATCGCATCCGCGTGCTGGAAGCGGCCGTCCTGCCAACGGACGCCATTCGGCTCGATCGAGCTGAACATCGGGAGCGCGCGCAACAGTCCGCGATCGATGGCGGCCTGGATCCGACGGGAGCGCGGAACGCCGGTGGTCGACACGATGCTCGGCAGCGCCCGTCCTTCGCGCGCCGCCGCGTCCTGCAGCGCGACCGCGTTGACGCCGGCCTCGATGTTGAGCTCCTGGTCTTCGAGGAATTCGACGGGCCGTCGTGCCACCCAGGTCAACGATCTCGTGGCGTTCTCGAGCTCCATGACGAAGCCGATCGCGCTCGTGCCGCCCCCGACGACCACGACGTCCCGGTCGGCGAAGTCCGCGGCGTCGGTGTAGTCCACCGTGTGCAGGTGCCGGCCGCGGAAGTCGTTCATGCCGGGGTACCAGGGCACGAAGGGGGAGCCCCAGGTTCCCGTCGCGTTGACCAGCACCCGCGTCGACACCTCACGGGGACCATGCTCGCCGTCGAAATGCACGATGAACCCGTCGAGGATGGGATCCACCTTCGTCACGTTCGCGGGCCGGACCACCTGCAGCTGGAAGTGCTCCTCGTAGCGCCGGTAGAAATCCGAGACCACGTCTCGAGCCGGAGCGTGGCGATCTGCGGTGTCGAAGCTCACCCCGAGCTCCTCCATGCCGGGCAGATCATTCACGCGGTGCGCATAGCCGAGCCGCAGAGCCTCCCACCGGAACTGCCACGCCCCACCGGTTCCCGGACCGCGATCGAGCAGCACGAAATCGTTGCCCGGATCCAGCCCCAAGCGACGCAAGTAGTACGCGACCGACAGCCCCGCCTGCCCTGCGCCGATCACGACCACGGACGTGTCGGTGGTGCGCTCGGTCACCCCATTACGTTAGCGGCAGGTCCCGAAGCGGGCTGGGGGCTCACCGGATGCCGCGCAGGCACTGCGTGATAGACTTCCGCGCAGTCTTTCACCAGTTCGCATCCTGAATCATGAGGGGGTCACGCATGGGGCGCGGCCGTCAAAAAGCGAAGCACACCAAGGTCGCACGCGACCTCAAGTACTTCTCGCCCGAGACCAACTACGGGGCGCTGCAACAGGAGCTCAGCCACGGCGCGGTGGGCGACCCCCGTCTCGAAGAAGACCTCGAGAAGTGGCCGGAGTACGCCGGGTACGACGCCGATGAGGACGACGATCTCGACGAAGACCAGTCGAAGAGCGCGTAGTCAGTTCTTTCTCGTCGAACGGCTCGCTTCGCTCACCAGCCGAGTCAGTCGCCGTAGCAGCCCACGAGCCGGACGGCCCCGCCGTCCACTCCCTTGGCGCCCTGCTCGAAGCCGGTCAGGTCGCGCGCGCCGATCGTGACGCGGCCCGCGATCCAGGCCGGGATGCCGTCGAACGCCAGCTTGCTGATGATCGCGTCGCTGCTGCGCTCCGTCGCGACCACGAACATCCCGATGCCGAGGTTCCAGGTGCCCTCGGCGCTCTCCAGCGTCGAGCCCGCGAGGTCGCTCAGCACGCGGAACACCGGAGGGGGCGACCAGGTGGTGCGCTCGACCTCCACCCACGCGCCGCGCGGCAGCACCCGCGCCAGGTTCGCCGCGATTCCGCCGCCGGTCACGTGGCTGATCGCGTGGATGCTCGTTCCGATGCTCGGGTCGGCCAGCGCGCGCAAGAGGGGAGACGTGTAGAGGCGGGTCGGCTCCAGGAGCACCTCGCCGACGACTCCGCCGAACTCGGCCGATCGATCGGTGTAGCCGATTCCGCGCTGGGCGAGGATATGGCGCACCAGCGAGTATCCGTTGCTGTGCAATCCGCTCGAGCCGAGGGCGATGACCACGTCGCCGTCGGTCACGCGCTCGGCGCCCAGGACGGCATCCGATTCGACCGCCCCGACCGCCGCCCCCGCCACGTCGTAGTCGTCCGGCCCGAGGAGCCCCGGGTGCTCGGCGGTCTCGCCGCCCACCAGCGCCGTGCCGGTCTCGGCACAGGCGCGGGCGATCCCCGCGACGATCTCGGCGATGCGCTCGGGCACGACCCGTCCGCAGGCGATGTAGTCGGTCATGAACAGCGGCTTCGCGCCGACCACCACGATGTCGTCGACGACCATGCCCACCAGGTCCTGGCCGATGGTGTCGTGCTTGTCGAGGGCCTGGGCGATCGCGACCTTCGTGCCGACGCCATCCGTGCTCGTGGCGAGCAATGGGCGCCGATAGTTCTTGAGGAACGACACGTCGAACAGCCCGGCGAATCCGCCCACCCCACCCAGAACCTCCGGGCCGTGCGTCTTCGCCACCGCCGACTTCATCAACTCGACAGCCAGATCGCCTGCCGCCGTGTCGACGCCAGCCTCGGCGTAGGGGTTGGGCGCCGCGGGTTTCGGGGCGTTGGTCACGGGACCAGGCTACCGGGGCTACTCTGACGGGCGTGCACGCAGCAGGACAGGAGCGGACCTCGTGGCAGGTCAGCGAAGACGCGTCACGTGACGTGCTCGTGGCGCTGTATCTGCGAGATGCGCTCGGCATCGTCGATCCCAGCGGACTGCCCAGGATGCTCGGCACCGGACTGCCAGAACCCTCCGGGCCGGCAGACCCGCGGCTGGCGTTCGGCTGGATGCGCTGGTGGATCCCGCTGATCGAACCCGACGCGCCGAGGTGGGGATTGCCCGAGGGCGACGACCCGTTCTCGATGGCCGTTCGCGCCCACCTGGACAGCGCCCGCGCCTGGGCGACCGTCGCGCATGAGCAGTACAACGGCAGTGCGATCGCCAGGATGCAGCGACCGGACACCGCGCTCCACGAGGTGGTGGCCGAGCGCGAGTCCGCACTCGGGCGCGCCTCCCGGCCGTGGAGGCTGCGGGTCGAGGTGCTGCCGCTGGCGGCGTCCGGAGTGTGGTGGATTGGCGACGACACGATCGCCGTCGACGAGGCGACTCGCAACGAGTCGATCCTCTACCGGGACGCTCTCGCGCCGATCGTCGCGCAGCTGATCTGAATCAGGGCTGGGGGCTCAGGGAGTCGGCCGGATGCCGCAGGCCGGCAGGATCACCCCGTCGATGATCGAGAGGATGAAGGCCCGGTCGACCGTCTTGCGCAGGATCAGGGTGCGATGGGTCGCCATGGCGCCGCCGACCTGTGCGATCAGATCGACATCCACATCGGCCGGGATCTCGCCTCGCTCGATGGCTCGGCGCAGGAAGATGCGATTCACCCGCACCCGCGGTTCGGTGACGGCGTCGCGCACCGCATCCACCAGTTCGGGGTGCTTCGACAGCATCGAGACCAGTCCGGCCATCACCTGCAGCTTCTTCGCCCCCTCCTCGATGGAGTGCGGCTTGATCATGGCGACGAGGTCGCCCCGCAGGGTGCCGGTGTCGGGCAGCGCATCGAAGTCGATGTCCGCCGTCTTCATGCAGGCGACGGCGTCGATCACCAGCTCGCTCTTGGATGCCCAGCGCCGGTAGACGGTGGCCTTGCCCGCCTTGGCGCGTGCGGCGACCATGTCGACCGTCATCCCGTCGTACCCGGTCTCTGCCAGCACATCGAGCGTCGCATCGAGGATCTCGGGATCGCGCGTGAGGTCGCGCTTTCTCCCCAGTTTGGCGGTGACCGGCTCCGGGGTCGCCTCGAGCTGCGTCATTGCGGCTCTCCTTCCCTCTCCACTCGATGATACGCTGCGGTTCTGGAACGCGCCGGTTCAGAAACTGCGATGTTCTGGAACTTAATGGTTCCGAAACTAGACAGTACCGTATATAGTCGTCGCTATGTCTTCGAACCTCGCCGGCGCATCGGTCGCCGCTCCCTCGTCCCGTCGTTGGTGGACCCTCGCCGTCGTCGCACTCGCCCAGCTCATGGTCGTGCTCGACGCCACCGTGGTGAACATCGCCCTCCCGACCGCGCAAGCCGACCTCGGCTTCAGCACCGGTGATCGCCAGTGGGTGATCACCGCCTACTCGCTCGCCTTCGGAAGCCTGCTGCTTCTGGGCGGTCGCCTCTCCGACCTCATCGGGCGCAAGCGCGCCTTCATGATCGGTCTCGTCGGCTTCGCTCTCGCCTCGGCATTGGGCGGCGCGGCCGACTCCTTCGGCCTGCTGGTGGCGGCGCGGGCCCTGCAGGGCGCGTTCGGCGCGCTCCTCGCTCCCACCGCGCTCGCCGTCCTCACCACCACCTTCACCGTGCCGCGTGAGCGGGCCCGTGCGTTCGGCATCTTCGGCGCGCTCGCCGGCGGTGGCGGCGCGATCGGCCTCCTGCTCGGCGGCTACCTGACCCAGGATGTCGGCTGGCGCTGGAACCTCTACATCAACGTGGTCATCGCGATCGTCGCCATCGTCGCCGCCGTCTTCCTGGTGCCGACCATCGCCCGCAGTGGACCGCGCCCGAGGCTCGACATCCCGGGGACCCTGCTGGTCTCCGGAGGCCTGTTCGCCTTGGTCTACGGATTCTCGAACGCCGAGACCGACAGTTGGAGCGCTCCGCTCACCTGGGGCATGCTGATCGCCGCTGCGGTCCTGCTGGTGGCGTTCGTGGTGTGGCAGCGGATCGCCAGCCACCCGTTGCTGCCGCTCTCGGTGGTCCTCGATCGCAACCGTGCCGCCGCGTACCTGTCGATCCTGATCGCCGGCGCGAGCATGTTCGGCATCTTCCTGTTCCTGACCTACTACATCCAGACCACGCTTAAGTTCACGCCGATCAACACCGGCCTGGCGCTGCTGCCGATGGTCGCCACGCTGGTGCTCTTCGCCCAGCTGGGCACCAACATCTTCGTGCCGCGCTTCGGCCCGAAGGTGCTGGTCCCGATCGGGATGGGTCTCGGCGCCATCGGCATGCTGATCCTCACGCGGCTGGAGGTGGGGAGCAACTACGCCGACCACGTGCTGCCCGCTCTGCTGGTGCTCGGCGCGGCGATGGGCACGATCATGCCCGCCTCGATGCAGTCCGCCACGCTCGGGGTCGACCGCCACTTCGCCGGGGTCGCGTCGGCGATGACGAACACCAGTCAGCAGGTCGGCGGATCCATCAGCACCGCACTGCTCAACACGCTGGCGGCGTCCGCGGCGACGAGCTTCGTGTCGTCTCACCTGCCGCCGACCCCTGCCATCGCGGCGGAGGCTGCCGTGCACGGGTACACCACAGCTTTCGCCCTCTGCGCCGCGTTCTTCGCCGGTGGGCTGATCATCGCGGCGCTGCTGTTCCGTCGCCGTGGGCAGGGCCTGTCACTGACGCACAGCGCAGCGCCCGCGGTCGCCGCGGAGCCGGTGCCCGCGCACTAGGTATGGGACCAGCGGAAGGGCGCGACCGCGCTCGTGCCCTGGAGCGGGTCCGCCGCAGCGGCGGCGGCGGACACGTGAGAGACTGGGGCGTACTCGGTCGAGTGCGCCCCATCGAACATCCGGGAGCCATCCGCCTCATGTGCGGCATCGTCGGCATCGTCTCCTCGAGTCCCGTCAACCAGCAGGTGTATGACGCGCTCGCCCTTCTGCAGCACCGCGGCCAGGACTCGACGGGCATCGCGACCTCCGACGGCAGCATCCTCCACATGCAGAAGGCCAAGGGGCAGGTGCGCGAGGCCTACCGCACCCGTGACATGCGCAGCCTGCTCGGCACCATGGGCCTCGGGCACGTGCGATACGCCACCCGCGGGGACGCCAACAAGGAGCAAGAGGCGCAGCCGTTCTACGTGAACGCGCCGTACGGCATCGTGCTCGTGCACAACGGCAACCTGACCAACACACGCGAGCTCACCGAAGAGCTGTTCCACATCGATCGGCGGCACCTCAACACCAACTCCGACACCGAGTTGCTGGTCAACGTGCTCGCCCACGAACTCCAGGAGCAGGTGCGCGGCACCGACCTCGACCCCGATCAGGTGTTCGACGCGATCGAACGGCTCCACGAGCGCGTCGAGGGCTCGTACGCCGCGATCGCACTGATCGCCGGGCACGGAC
>Ga0207695_10001180_pt1 | contig 45077 bp, 39 predicted proteins | sample KBSC54metaG_FD_184354 | JGI IMG/M metagenome (GOLD analysis project Ga0207695, IMG submission 184354) | Corn rhizosphere microbial communities from Kellogg Biological Station, Michigan, USA - KBS C5-4 metaG (SPAdes) (version 2) | ecosystem: Host-associated > Plants > Roots > Rhizosphere > Soil...
CGAGCTCCATCTTGACGAGATCGCCGAGCGAGCGGCCGTCGCGGCGCGTCGAGATGAACAGCACGATGAAGTCCTGCACCGCGCCGGCGAACACGACGCCGGCCAGGATCCACAGCATGCCGGGCGTGTAGCCCATCTGCGCGGCGAGCACGGGCCCGACGAGCGGCCCCGCGCCGGCGATCGCGGCAAAGTGATGGCCGAACAGCACGTACTTGTTGGTCGGCACGTAGTCGAGGCCGTCGTTGAACTTGACCGCCGGCGTCATCCGCAGCCCGTCGAGCTGCATGACCTTGCTGGCGATGAAACGGCTGTAGAAGCGATACGCGATCAGATACACGCAGACAGCGGCGATCACGATCCAGAGGGCACTCACGCGCTCGCCGTGCGCGAGTGCGATCGTTCCGAACGAGAACGCGCCGAGCAGCGCGACCGCGATCCAGAGCAGGGTACTGGAAGCCCGATTCATGGCGTCTCCTGGTCTCCAATGTGGTTTTGATGGCATGCGGCCAAGTGGCCGCACACGCGTGACGTCGATGCGTCGTGCCGCAGTCTTGCAAAGGCCGCGACAATGGGCCGTAGTATTCCGTGCGACAGGGGCGGCTTACAAGCGGATAACTACGTATGCGGGGCTACGTAGAATTACGTAGATGCGCTTTTGCCATTCGAAGGGAAGGAAAAAGGGAAATCCGTATTTTGCGGTGGATGAATGGTGCAGTACCACATCCGCCCTCCGCTCTGTGTTTTCCCATGGCTACTCAGCGGTTTTGCGCGCCTGCGCTCGCTTTGTCCGAAATCCTCTAGCAACCCAGTTGCCACACTGATATCGGCTCGCGCCGTGATTACTTGATCAACTGCATACCAGCGACCTTCGAAGCCGTCACGTCGAAAGTAGCTGTGTACTCGCACTCGGCCACGTGCCCCGACCGCTCGATCAGGCAATCCGCGAAATCCGCCTTCGCAGACGCCACGAAAACGCGAAGTGCCTTTCGCACCGTGTCAGCACCTTCAACGACCAGCTCTTTGGTGCCGATCATGGAGTCGATGATGTCGTTCATCTGCTCGCGCTCGACGCCATAGCAGCGCGCGAGCACCCATACGACCTCGACCAGGGCAACCTGCGAAACGTACCCCGGCCGTTCGGCCGACAGGGACTCCATCAGCGCCGTCGCCTTCTTCGACTGTACGGCGTCGTCCTGTGCGAAGTAACGGACCAGCACGTTCGTATCCAGTCCGATCATTGCGCGGATGCCCCCTGCTCCGCGATAGCCCGGTTCATGTCCTCGATCGACACGGGTTTCGCGGGCTTCTTCACGATGCCCTTGAGGGACGCCAGCGGGCGCGTGGCCGGGTAAACCTCATACCGGCCGGTTGTCTCGTTGAGGCTGAATTCGATCCGGTCGCCAGCCTGAAGACCAAGCTGATTGCGCACGTCCACGGGGATCGTGACCTGGCCCTTTGAAGTGATGGTTGCTGCTGTCATGATGGCACCTCCAATATTCCTTACTTTATGGTAAGGGATATTGCCGTTGAAGGCAATTTCGGCGCGCACAGCTGACTCGACGCGCACAGCCGGCCCCGCGTCCGCGCCGTGCAGGCGCTACGATTGCCGTTCCGCAGTCACGACCGACGCGGTTCGACCGTCCGGTTCGCCATTTGCCGCCTCCCGCTTTTCCCAGAACGTCGCGTTCGCGATCCCGAGCGCGGCCGGATCGAACGACGGCTCGCGCCCCGCGCGCTTCTGCGCCTCGTAGTCGCGCAGCGCCTTGAGCGCCGGCTTCTGCAGCAGCAGGATCGCGACGAGGTTCAGCCACGCCATCAGCCCGACGCCGATGTCGCCGAGCGCCCACGCGACGCTCGCGCTCTTCACGGCGCCGTACAGCGTCGCGAGCAGGATCACCGCGCGCAGCACGAACGTGCCGGCGGCGCTGCTGCGCGTGCGGCTCAGGTACGCGACGTTGGTTTCCGCGATGTAGTAGTACGCGAGGATGGTCGTGAACGCGAAGAAGAACAGCGCCATCGCGACAAATGCCGCGCCGAAGCCGGGCAGCACCGATTCGACGGCCATCTGCGTATAGCCGGGGCCGGCCTCGATGCCCGCGGCGCCCGAGAACAGCGCGCGGCCGCTCGGCGCGACCACGTTGTAGGCGCCCGTGATGAGGATCATGAAGCCCGTCGCCGAGCAGACGAACAGCGTATCGACATAGACGGAGAACGCCTGCACGAGCCCCTGCTGCGCCGGGTGTTTCACTTCGGCGGCGGCCGACGCGTGCGGGCCCGTGCCCTGCCCCGCTTCGTTCGAATAGACGCCGCGCTTCACGCCCCACTGGATTGCCATGCCGAGCACCGCGCCGAAGCCGGCCTCGAAGCCGAACGCACTCTCGAACACCAGCGCGACGACGCCCGGCAGGCGTTCGATGTCGAGCGCAATCACCACGCACGCGATCAGGATGTAGCCGAGCGCCATGAACGGCACGACGATTTCCGCGACGCGCGCGATCCGCTTCACGCCGCCGAAGATGATCAGGCCGAGCAGCAGCACGAGCACCGCGCCGGTGACGGGCTTCGCGATGCCGAACGAATTCTCGATCGCGGACGAGATCCCGTTCGCCTGCACGCCGGGCAGCAGCAGCCCGCACGCGAGCACGGTCGCGATCGCGAACGCCACCGCGTACCAGCGGATGCCTAGCCCCTTCTCGATGTAATACGCGGGGCCGCCGCGATACTGCCCTTCGCGCCGCACCTTGTAGATCTGCGACAGCGTCGATTCGACGAACGCGGTGCTCGCGCCGAGGAACGCGACGAGCCACATCCAGAACATCGCGCCGGGGCCGCCGAACGTGATGGCCGTGGCGACGCCCGCGATGTTGCCCGTGCCGACGCGCCCCGACAGCGACAGCGCCAGCGCCTGGAACGACGACACGCCTTCCGCCGAGGCCTTGCTGCCGCGCATCAGGCGCAGCATCTCGATGAAGTGGCGGACCTGCGCGAAACGCGTGCGCAGCGAGAAGTACAGCCCTGCGGCGAGGCAGAGGAAGATGAGCGCGGGGCTCCAGATGACACCGTTGATCGAATCGACGAGTTGTTCCATAGGGCGTTTCTGTTGAGAACCGGGTGACACGTGGCGGTGGGTCGGATCCGCTGCACGAATGCACGCGATAACCGACTAGGACATATCCGAATTCAATCTTTCATTTATATTACATGCCTTACGATTCATTTCGGAATCCGGGTGAGCCCCAAGTGGTGCGTCGCACACCGACCACGTCGATTGATCCGCTCCGGCAAGCCACGTACAGTGTTCGCGTGCCTCGATTCCGGAACCGCCATGCCGATCCGATTTCAGAAGATGAACGCGAATGGCGATGACTTCGTCGTCGTCGACCTGCGCGGCCAGGATCAGGCTCAAGCACACGCGATCGACCGCGACCTCGTCCGGCGCATAGGCGACCGGCATCGCGGCATCGGCTTCAACCAGCTCGCGGTGATGTCGGACTGCGACGACGCGGCCGCCCGCGTCGCGTTCTGGAACCCCGACGGCTCGGTGCTCGATACCTGCGGCAGCGCGACGCGCGGCGTCGCATGGAAGGTGATGCGGGAAACCGGCGCGGCGTCGGTCGTGCTGCGCACCAACCGCGGGCGCCTGCTCTGTTCGCACGATGCGCACGGGCTGATCACGGTGGAGATGGGCACACCGCGCATCGGCTGGCAGGACGTGCCCGTCGCCGAAGCCGTCGACACGCTCGCCCTTCCGCTGCCCGGCGCACCGGCCGCGTGCAGCATGGGCAATCCGCACTGTACGTTCTTCGTCGACGATCTCGATGCGATCGATATCGAAGCGCTCGGCCCGGCAATCGAAACGCATCCGCTGTTTCCGCTGAAGACCAACGTGCACTTCGTTCAGGTCATCAGCCGCTCGCATATCCGCCTGCGCATCTGGGAGCGCGGCGGCGGCGTGCCGCTCGGTTCGGGCTCGTGCTCGTGCGGCGCGGCGGTCAACGGCATCCGGCGCGGGCTGCTCGACCACACGGTGTGGGTGGAATGCGACGGCGGCGACGTCGCCGTTCAATGGGACGGTACCGGCAGCGTGTTCCTGAGCGGGCCGGTCGCGTTCGGTTTCGACGGGGTTTGGGTGAGCGGGAAGATGCCGGCAAGCTGAGCACCGGCATTGGCGATATTCGCGGCGTGGTGCGAATCACGATACCGATTCGCGCCGGATGCGCGGCGGCAACGCAGCCGCATCGTCATCGATCGTCGACGCGATCCGTTCGCCGCCATGATGTGGCGCCCGGCCTCCGACGATTGTGCCGACGCGCGGAGCCATTCACGGCCCGCGGTCGGACTACCCCGGCGCAGCGCGCGCCGGGTCGCATCGATCAGTGCTTGTCGTCGAGCTTCTTCGGCTTCGGCGGCGACGGCACCTTCGCGTACTGGAACGCCGGCGTCGCCTTCAGCGCATCCTTCGTTGCGCCCGGCAGGTAGATGTTGCCGTTGCGCACGTCGAGCGACGCGATCGGCACCGCGACGTCGTGCGCGGCCACGCCGAGGAAACCGCCGGCCGACACGATCGCCGCCGACACCGAGCCGTCCGGCGCGACGATCAGGTCGCGCACGGTGCCGACCTTCTGGTTCGCGTCGTTGTAAACGGTCTTGCCGAGTACGCTCTTCTTCACGCTCCAGCCTTCGAGCAGTGCCTGCGATTGCTCGACGGTCACGCTGAGCGGCTGCGCGCCGGCGATCTGCGCGTGTGCGCTGACGCTCGATGCGAGGACGGTTGCTGCGATGAGGGTTTTGTAGAACGCCATGTTTTTATGCACTCCGGTGAATTGTTGTCGATATCGGCGGCCGGCCTCGCCGCCTCCGTGCGCGCGACACATCGCACCGGCGCCATGTTAGCGCCACTCGCGAGATGCTGCATCGGACGTGATGACGCAGCACGCATATCGGCGCCGCCCCCGTCACGCATTCCGCGAATACACCCTGCGATGCCGCACCGCCTCCGCCAGCACATCGAGCACCGGCTCCGTCTGCGTCCAGCTCAGGCACGCATCGGTAATCGACACGCCGTACTGCAACGGCACACCCGGCTTCAGATCCTGCCGCCCGGCCTCGAGATGGCTCTCGACCATCACGCCGACGATCCGGTGCTCGCCCTGCGACAGTTGCCGCGCGAGATCCTGCGCGACGTCGATCTGCCGCTCGTGCGACTTGTTCGAGTTCGCATGCGAGCAGTCGACCATCACCTGCTCGCGCAGCCCGGCCTTGCGCAGCACCGCGCAGCACGCCTCGACATGCGCGGCGTCGTAGTTCGGGCCGCTCTTGCCGCCGCGCAGGATCACGTGCGCATCGTCGTTGCCGCGCGTCTCGAAGATCGCGGCCATCCCCATCTTCGTCATCCCCATGAACGCATGGCTCGCGGCCGCGGCGACGATCGCGTCCGACGCGACTTGCACGCCGCCGTCGGTGCCGTTCTTGAAGCCGATCGGGCAGCTCAGCCCCGACGCGAGCTGGCGGTGGCTCTGGCTCTCGGTCGTGCGCGCGCCGATCGCGCCCCACGCGATCAGGTCGGCGATGTACTGCGGGCTCAGCAGGTCGAGGAATTCGGTCGCGGCCGGCAGGCCGAGCGCATTGACGTCGAGCAGCAGTTGCCGCGCGGCGCGCAGCCCTTCGTTGATGCGGAAGCTGCCGTCGAGGCGCGGATCGTTGATGTAGCCCTTCCAGCCGACCGTCGTGCGCGGCTTCTCGAAGTAGACGCGCATCGTGATCAGCAGGTCGTCCTTCAGCGCATCGGCCGCAACCTTCAGGCGGCGCGCGTAGTCGAGCGCCTGGTCGTGATCGTGGATCGAGCACGGGCCGACGACGAGCAGCAGCCGGTCGTCGCGGCCGTGCAGGATGTCGCCGATCGCGCGGCGCGTATCCTCGACGAGCGTCTGCGTGGCGGCCGGCACCGGCAATTCGTCGAGCAGCAGCGCCGGCGAAATCAGCGGGCGCACGGCGCCGATGCGGACATCGTCGATGCGCGTGGTGTCCTGCGTCGCGTCGGCGCTGCCTACCTCGCGATCGTGGGAAGGATTGTCGAGGTTCTGCATGGTGATTCTCCGGGGGACGTCTGGAATGATGTGCAGGCTCGATTATGGCACCCGGGAGAGGCGGCAGCCGGTCGCGGCGGGGGAATGCGGGTGACTGCGGTCAGGCAAATGCGACAGACGGCCAAACGCGGGACAAAAAAGGGCGATCCGCAGCGGATCGCCCTGCCCTTCACCGCGTCGCCCGGCGCGTCTAGTGCGGCGTCTCGGGCGCCAGCGAATTGCTCGGCAGCAGCGCCGTCAGCCAGCAATTGCTCGGCGCGGCTTTCCCGTTGAAGCGGTCGTGGAGCCACGGCAGCATGCCGGCCACCCAAGGCGCGATCGCGCCCACATGTTCGAGCGGATACTCGGTGTACGTGACCGGCGTGCCGCTCGCGCAGAACTTCTGCGCAAGCGCGCGCACGTCGTACGCAAGCATCACGCCGTCGCCCATCTCGCTGCCGAACGTGCCGTCGAGCGCGCCCGCCGTGCCCTGGCCGATAAACATCGGGATCGTCGGCGACGCGGCCAACCCCGCATTCACCTTGTTCGCGTACGTCACATACACCGGAATGCTGTTGATGTCGTTCGCGTATTGCGGCTTGAACAGCGTCGCCCAATGCAAGCCCGTGTACTTCGGCAGGATGTATCCGAGCGACTGGCTCTGGATGTCCTTGAACACGGCAACGCCGGTGTCGCTGAGATAGGGCGTCAGGTCGAAGCCGTAGCCGCGCGACAGCCCGGCGAGCGCGGCCGCGGCGACGCCGCCCCAGACGATGCTGCCGTCCACATAGCGCAGATTGTGCGCGGGGTCGACCAGCACGCCGCCTTCCGCCGCGCCGACGAGCTGCCTGTTGATGTCGGGCGCATAGCTCGGCGCGAGTTGCGCGGCCCAGTTCGTCGCGATCGCACCGCCGGAATAACCGATCATCGCGACCTTGCTCGAAGGATTCAGGCCGGTCGACGGCGTGTTGAGCGCCGCGCGGATCGAATCGAGCGTCGTCATCCCGTATTCGGGGCCGGCGGCAAAGTCCGCCGTCTGGCCTTCCGTATCGGGCACGATGATGTTGTAGCCCAGCAGCAGCAGTGTCGACAGCGGAACCGATTCCGCGCTGTAGAACAACGTGCCCACGTTGATGACCTTGGTAACGTCGCGGTCGCCGGCGATCACCTGCGACGGTTCATCGTACGGGTTCAGCGAATCGTAGGCCGACTGGTACGAGATGGCCTGGCCGTTGCTGACCTGACTCCGGATCACGGACGTCACGTTGACGACCGGCTGGTTCCGCGCGTTGCTGGTGCGATACAGCAGCTGCTGCGCGGTCAGCGCGGTCGGAATGCCGGCCACGTGATAGGTGACGTTGCGCGTCTTCAGCACCGTGCCCGGTTGAATCGATGCCAATGGCGTGGTGCCGGCGTACGTATAGAACGGATCGGACACGGTCGGCGCACCGGCGCTGGCCGGCGGTGCGCCGAAGGCCGGTGCAGCGGACACGGCGGCCGCGGCAATCATCAAACGTCTGGAGGACATGGGTGGAGGCCCCTTGGATAACCTGCTTTCATCGAAGGAAGTTCGGCGGTGTTGCAGACCATCGCGATTGCCGCTTCAAAACCGTTTCCGTGCCATCGACTGTCTCCTGTTCCTGTAGATGAATGATCCGGTTTGTTCGGAATCTGTAATTTTAGTAGGAGTACAAACCGGATGAATTGAAGCACAACGAGAACGCGTTCGATGTGCGTTTTCCGTTGTTTGAAGGTAAACGTCTAAATCCGCCGCAATGCGATGCGGGCGCCCCGGCCGTTCGGCCGACTGTCCGCGCCCGGACGAAGTGCCGTACGATCACGGCTGTCCGTTACCGAAGCGGCCCGTCGTGCGATGCGGGCCGCGCGGCGCACCGCCTGCCTGTGACCGATCGTTTCCTGCCCAACCGACACGCCACGATGACCGTATCCGAACTGCTCCGTGCCATCCGCCAACCCTATATCGACCTGCTCGCGAAAGCGGCAGCGCAACCGGCGGTGATCGTCGAACCGGCCTACCGGCAGGCCGACGGCGCGCTGGCCACCGAAGGGCCGCTCGCGCTGCCGTGCCGGGCCGACACGATCCCGGCCGAAGGCGACGCGGTCGGCCAGCCGTCGATGGTCGATTCGACCTCGCAACTGGAATTCGAACCGTTCGCGTTCGATCTCGAAACGGCGGCCGTATCGATCCGCCCGTTCGTGTGGGACTGGGCCGCGATCGAGGCCGATGGTCTCGACGAAAGCGCGGCGGTCGACGCGTTCAAGACATGGTTCTTCGCGTGGTTCGATGTGGACGACGAGAACACACCGGCCGAAGACGGGCTGCATGGCATCGTTCACTACCTGTCGGAACCGGTTCGCACGGAACAGGGGTGGCGCGTCAATGCGGATCTCGGTTCCGCGCCCGAGACGGCCGTCGAGGATCTGCTGTTCCGGCTCGTCGATGCGGGGGCTACGCGGATCAGTGTCGGTTGAAAGGCCGCTTTATCTCTTGCACACCACCATCATGAAAAAAGCTCTTGCCGCGGTACTGCTCTGTATTTCATTGCCGGCGCTCGCCAAGGTTTCCACCGAAGTGTTCTGCTTCACATCGGATGGCGACAAACCCGTGCGCTTCGAGATGCGCACCTACTACGACGATGCGGTCAATTGGACGGGCGGCATGGTCCGGTACGCGAAATCGAAAACGGCCCTCCCGCTGGTGATCGAACACGAAGAGGACGAAGTGCTCGCCGAAGACCGTCCGCACCAGTTCACGACGACCTGGGTCGAAATGGTCGACGGCAAGATCAACGGGAGATACGAAATGATGTCCCAGGGCGCCAACATCTATTCGATGACCTACACCAATGCGCGCACCGGCAAGAAAACCGCGTTCGGCAGGGTGCTGGATGTCGATGCGTCCGCACAAGCCGGGTGCCGCTGGTGATGCGCCCGCTGATCCGGATCGCGTGGGTGCTGATCGCGCTGCGCGCGGGTGGGTCGAATGCCGCGCCGCGCACGGTCTACGAGGGAACGCTGCAAGGCGCCGGCGCCGTCGTGATGGAACTCGACAACTTCCCGGCCGCGGACGGCAATCTCTCCGGCCGCTATTTCTATGCGCAGTTCGGCGTCGATATCCCGCTGCACGGCACGCCCGCGCAATTGGTCGAACCGCTCGTGCGCACGCAGTTGCCGGACGACGCGCGCGACTCGTCGGCATTCCGCGAGCATGCCGATTTCGAGCATGTCGCGGCAACCTGGCGCGGCACGCGGGACCAGGGCGGCTATCGCGGCCGCTGGACCGATGCGCGCTCCGGCAAGACACGCACCTTCACGTTGCGCCGCGTCGCCGAATACGATCCCGACGCGATAGCGCCCGGCGCCGTCGAAACCATCACCGATCTCTCCGCAGGCGGCGTCGGCAGCGGCATCGCGCGCGGCGCGGACATCGACATGAAGCACGCGCCTTATGCCACGCTGAAGCTCGCAGGGCACGCGCGGCCGGTTGGCACCGAGATCGGCGACGGCACGGTCGCGTACCGGATGTGGAGCGACCCGCGCTCGGTGCTCGCGTATCCGCGGCTGAGCCGCCATCCCGATCCGGCCGTGATGGCGCAGGTCAATCATTTGCTGGAACAGCGGCACTGGCAGATGAATCTCGCCGCGCTCGAATGCGCATCGACGCGCTATACCGACGACGGGCCGGCAGCCGGGACGCTCGGCGGCTACGACGACGAGCACGTGACGGTCACATGGCTGTCGCGTGCGGCATTGGGCATCGTGGAATCGGGCAGCACGTTCTGCGGCGGCGCGTACCCGAACAATCACTACGATCCGGTCACGTTCGCCCTGCTGCGCGGCGCGTATCTCGACTGGAATCGCGTGATCGATGCAGCTTCGTCGGGCAAGGACGGCAACATGGAAACGAGCGCCGCACTGACGCGCTTCATCGCGCAGCGGCGTGACAAGACCGAGCCGGGCGAACGGCCGACAGACGGCGAAGGCAATTCGCTGTCGTGCGCCGACGTGTTTCCGCAGTATCTTGCGTTCGAACTCGATGCGCCCGGCAAACTGTCGTTCGCCGTGTCCGGTATCAACCACGCGGAGGGCGCGTGTCTCGGGCCGCAGCTCGACGCGCCGTTTGCGGCGCTCGCACCGATCCTGAGGTCTGGCGGCGCGCGTTATCTCGTACCGGGCGTCAAGCTGAAGTAACGCGGCGGTGCGTTGCGGTATCCGCATCCGCATCGCGTATCGAGCCGGCCGCGCAGTAACGACGCCGAGCGATGCGCACGCACCGCAGTCATGGCGTCAGCCCGCGCCACCCTGCACGTCGACGTCGATCCCCAGTTCGCCGGCCATCCGCTGAACCAGCTCACTCAGTCGTGCCACTTCATCCGCGAGGCGCTTCTGTTCGGCCTTCAGCGCCTCGAATTCGGAAGGCGGCACGGAATCCGCGCCGCCGGCATCCGCACTCGCGAAGTCGGCCACGTTCACCTCGCCGCACATCAGGTGCATCCAGCGGTTCTCGCGCCCGCCCGGCGCACGCGGCAGTCGGACGACGAGCGCCTGCGCGCGCGCCGCGAGTTCGTCGAGAAACGCCTCGACCGATGAGATATCCGCAAAGCCGTGCAGGCGCGCGCTGTTCAGGCGCAGCTCGGCGGCCGTCTGCGGGCCGCGCAGCAGCAGGATCGTCAGCAGCGCGATCGCCTGGCTCGGGATGCCGAGCACGCGGTTCATGTTGTGCTCGAAACGCGGCACGCGGCTGCTGCTGCCTTCCATCACCAGGCTCAGGTGCTTCAGCCCGTCGAGCGCGGTCGTGACTTCGTCCTCGCTGACGTTCATCACCGGCGAGCGCGCGGTTTTCTGGTTGCAGCCCGCGGTCAGCGCATTCAGCGACAGCGGGTAGGTGTCCGGCACCGTGTGCTGTTTCTCGACCAGCACACCGAGAATGCGGGCCTCGAGAGGCGTGAGTTCGCGAAGGGCGCGTGGCGTGGGCGTATCCGGCGTGGTGTTCATGGTGGCTTCGCAGCGTGCAGCAGGTGAGGGGAAACGGTCGCGACCCGTCCGGTATCGCAAACGGGCGAGCCATATGATAGCTCGCGGCGCATGGCCCGGCGCCGCTCGCCGTGCCGGCGCGCGCACTTGCCGCAGTCGCTTTCGTCCAACGTATCGGCCTCCCGGTGCCGCGCGGCGACGCATGCGCGCGGCACTTGCGAATTCGCGCTCCACAAGCCGCAGCATGCGGCACATGCAGGCGGGATCATGCCCGCGTTTGCGCGACCCGCATGCCGGCGCTACGATATGCGTTCATGCGGACATCCGCGGCGCCGCGCGCAACCGCCTTCACACGCCGATACCACGCATCACCCGCCCAGCACGCACTGCCGCCGCGCCTGCGCGCCGCCCGTCGACACCGTTCACCCCTTCATCCCTTCACCCGTTCGCCACCATGACTGCATCCTCAACCGCGCCGCACGTGCGCGCCATCGTCACCGGACACACGCGCGGTCTCGGCGCATCGCTCGCCGAACAACTGCTGCAGGAAGGCATCGTCGTGCTCGGCGTGTCGCGCAGCCGCCATCCGTCGCTCGCGTCGCAAGCCGGCGACCGCTTCGCCGAAGTCGAACTCGACCTGTCGGACACGTCGGCCGTCGCGACCTGGCTGGCCGGCGACACGCTGCGCAGCTTCGTCGACGGCGCGTCGATCGTGCTGCTGTTCAACAACGCGGGGATCGTCGATCCGATCGGCCCGCTCGCCGCGCAGGACCCGGCGATCGTCGCGCGCGCGGTCGGCCTGAACGTCGCGGCGCCGCTGATGCTGTCGGCCGCGCTCGCGCAGGCGGCATCCGCCACGACCGAATGCCGGATCCTGCACCTGTCGAGCGGTGCGGCGCGCAACGCGTACGCGGGCTGGAGCATCTACTGCGCGACCAAGGCCGCACTCGATCACCATGCGCGCGCGGTCGCGCTCGATGCGAACCGAGCGCTGCAGATCTGCAGCGTCGCGCCGGGTGTCGTCGATACGGGCATGCAGGCGACGATCCGCTCGACCAGCGAAGACAACTTCCCGATGCGCGAGAAGTTCGACCAGTTGAAGTCGAGCGGCGCGCTCGCGACGCCCGAGGCGGCCGCACGCCAGTTGATCGGCTATGCGCTGAGCGACGCGTTCGGTTCCACGCCGACGGCCGACGTGCGGGAATTGTGATCCGCGTCACCGCGATCCGGCCGGCCACGCATGCCGCATGCGACGTCGCATCCCGGATGCGGACCAGCGTTGCGGACGGCATGCCCGGACAGCGCTCGAATTGCGCACGCCAGCTTGGGCGAGCTCGGTTTGCGAGTGCCCGATTTGCACATGGCCAAGTCCATAGCACGCCTGCGGAAAGGCGATAGAATCGCTCCCGTATTTCACCCTCAAGGATCCCCCGATGGTCACCCGGACCACCGCACCGTTCCAGCAGATCAAGACGCTCGTTCGCCAGAACGTCGAATCGGGCGACTGGCGCCCCGGGGACCGCATTCCGTCCGAGCTCGATCTCGCCGCGCAGTTCGGCGTCGCGCGCATGACGGTCAACCGCGCGCTGCGCGAACTGACCGAGGAAGGCGTGCTGAAGCGCATCGCGGGCGTCGGCACCTTCGTCGCCGAGGCGAAGCCGCAGTCGAACCTGCTGATGATCGCGCATATCCGCGACGAAATCCGCGCGCGCGGGCACGAATACCGCTGCCGCGTGCTGAGCCGGTCGAGCGAGCCCGCTTCGTTCGACGTCGCGGCCGCGTTCGGCCTGCCGGTCAACACGCCGGTCTTTCATGTGGTGTGCGTGCACGAGGAAAACGGCCGCCCGATCCAGCTCGAGGACCGCTACGTGAACCCGGCCGCCGCACCCGGCTTCATCGATCAGGATTTCCAGACCGAGCCGCCGTCCGAGTACCTGTACAACAACGTGTCGCACTACGAACTGGAAATCGAGCACGTCGTCGACGCATCGTTGCCGACCGGCGAACAAGCACGACTGCTCGACATGCGCGCCGACGAGCCGTGCCTCACGCTCACGCGCCGCACCTGGACGGACGGGCTGCCCGTCACGTTCGTGCACTTCCTGCACCCGGGCAACCGCTACCGGCTCGGCTCGCGCTTCAAGCCGGGCGCCGGGCGCCACCCGACCTGAACCTTCGTCACACGCAGACACGCCAATACGCACAAAAACGCGCGGCGGCCGTTTCGTCAGGAAACGGCCGCCGCGCTCGTTACATGCGCCGGTCAGATCGCGCCGACCTGCCCCGCGTCGCGCGACCACACGACCGGAAACAGCGGGTGTTCGAGCGGCGCGCCGTCGGGCAGCTGCTCCGCGAGCCCGGGGAAATCGGGCGACGTTTTCCAGCGGCGCGGCGCGTGACGGATGTCGTCGCCGACGAAGCGGATCGAGAACGCGCGCCGGCGGTTCTGCGTGCCGCCCGACGCATGCAGCGTGAGCATCCGGAAGCACACCATGTCACCGGGCTCGAGCGCCCAGTGGCGGATCGGGAACGCCGCGCGATCGGCTTCGATGTCGGGCAGGTCCGCGAGGCTGCCTTCCGGAAACCACTTCGCCTCCTTGTCCATGAACGTGCGCGGCATCAGCCACGGCCCGCGATGCGAGCCCGCGACGAATTCCAGCGTCGATTCGAGCGGCACCGGATCGACCGGAATCCACATGCTGACGTTGTCGTCGCCTTCGATGTTGTAGTACGGCTGGTCCTGGTGCCACGGCGTGCGCTGCCGCGTGCCGGGTTCCTTCACGAGCAGGTGGTCGTGATGCAGCCGCACGTGCTCCGTGCCCATCAGCGCGGCGGCCACCGACGGCGCCGGCGAGCGCACGATGAAGTCGCGGTACGCGTCGTTGTGCTGCCAGTTGCAGAAATCCTCGAAGAACCAGCCCGGATCGTCGGGCCGGCTCGCAACTTTCGCGCGCTCGCTCGGCTGCGCGAGATTCGCGTCGATGCCGGCCCGGAGCGCGGCCACTTCGTCGGGCGAAAAGATGCCCTTGATGCAGACCGCGCCTTCCTCGCGGAACGCGGCGATCAGTTCGGGCGTCACGGCTTGCGCGACGCGGTCCTGGATACTCGTCATGGTTTGCCTGTCGATTGAATGGATCACGAAGTCACGGTGCGACGCTCACGGCTTCGCGCCGTAGATGTCGAAATCGAAGTATTTCGCGGCGATCTTCTGGTACGTGCCGTTCGCGCGGATCGCGGCGATCGCGCCGTTCAGCCGCTTCTTCATGTCGGCGTCGCCCTTGCGCAGCCCCATCGCGACGCCGTAGCCGGTGATCCGCGCGTCGGTCACGTCGGGGCCCGCGAACGCGTAGCCTTTGCCGCGCGGCGTCTTCAGGAACGAGTAGCCGGCCTGCGTCTTGTCCTGGAAGGTCGCGTCGAGGCGGCCGTTGACGAGATCCTGGTACACCTGGTCCTGGTTCTGGTACGAGACGATCGTCACGCCCTTGGTCGCCCATTCGGCCTTCGCGTACGCCTCCTGCGTCGTGCCCAGGTCGATCCCGATGCGCTTGCCCGCGAGCGACGCCGCGGTCGGCAGCAGTTTCGAGCCGACCGGCGCGACGAGCGCGCCCGGCGACGCATACAGCTTGTTCGAGAAGTCGATCTGCTTGAGCCGCTCGTCGGTGGCCGTCATCGCGGACATGATCACGTCGAACTTGCGCGCGCGCAGCGCCGGAATCATCCCGTCGAAGCCCTGCTCGACCCACACGCACTTCGCGCGCAGTTCCTCGCAGATCGCATTGCGCAGGTCGATGTCGAAGCCGGCGAGCGAGCCGTCGGGCTGCTTCGCCTCGTACGGCGGATACGTGGGATCGATGCCCCAGCGGATCGTCGACGTGTCCTGCGCGAACGACACGAGCGGCGCGAACGCCAGCGCGGTAACGAGGAGCTTTGCAGTGCGGTTCATGGCGTGTCCTTGAAGGTCTCGACGCGGCGGGCGAGCGCCGGCGTCCGGTGGATGGCACCGCGCCGGGAGGCCGACGCGGTGCAGTGCGCGAAAGACGGGACTTCGTTGACGCTGCGATGCAGTCTAGACTGCTCAATTTTCGAGCGCAAGCGGGAACACGCGGGGACGAGGTGGGGTGAGGCCGGGCGGGGGCAAAAAGGAAGGGATGGCGCTTGAAATACGGCTTTTTGGCGGGATTTTCGCGGTTTTTTTGGTGTTTACCCTGCGCGACGCACGCCTGCCACAAAGCGCGTTTTTCCGGATATCTGCGGTATGACGATGTCTATACAGGCGATCGATACAGAGCCTCGTCCGATGCGCCTTCGGCGGCATTGGTAATGCGACCTATACCGCATCAGAAATTGCTCGGAGGCAATAGCTCATCCGAGCATGTAAGGCATATTTTACATTTGAGGGCGCTGAACGTGCGCCGGGAGGTCGACATGCGACTCTATGAAATCGGTCAGGCCGTTGCAAAACGAAGGGCGGAACTCGACCTCACACAGGCCCAGCTTGCCAAGCTTGCCGGGCTGTCTCGGCTCACCATAAACCAGCTCGAAGCCGGTAAGGTCAAGGATCTCGGCATCAACAAGCTGATCCCGTTGCTCAGCGTGCTCGGCATCGAACTCCTGGCGCTGCCGCGACAGGCTCAAAACGGCCTCTACAAGGCCGTCGTGAGCGCGAACGTCAGCTACAAGGGCGAATTGACCGAGCGCTTGCTGGCCGACGCGTTGACCACAGGACACATTCCGGAAGGATACGAATCGCAGTTCTCCGTCATCCTCGACGAGGTGCCGCTGCCTGTCGTGGTGAAAGCGGCAGAGGAAGCCGCCGAACGCTCGGGCACCCCGCTCCGGACCATCTGGAAAAACCTCGCAGCTTGGTCGAAGGATCTTCACCTGTATCGGGAGGTATGGGTTTGACCGCAGCACCTTCCCGTCCCGGCTGAAACCTACCGCCCCCCGCCAGCACCCGCCCGATCTCCCCATACCCGCGCCGCCGCGCATGCTGCAACGGCGTCTTGCCGTTCGAATCCACGAGATTGACGTCCGCGTGCCCGGCGAAACCGCGATTGCCCGCGGCGTCCGGCCATGTTAAAAGTCGTCGCACGCATTAGGAAACGAAATGCTCAGATCCGAAAAAGTGCATAAATGAATAGACCTCTGTTCGACCTCGACCTGCTGCGCGCGCTCGTGATGGTCGCCGACTGCGGCAGCTTCACGACCGCCTCCGCGCGCCTGCACTCGACGCAGTCGACGGTCAGCCAGAAGGTGCGCCGGCTCGAGGAAATCGCCGGGCACCGCCTGCTCGACCGCGGCACGCGCGACGTGCGGCCGACCGACGCGGGCGTGACGGTGCTCAGCTATGCGCGGCGCATGCTCGCGCTGAACGACGAGATGCTGGAAGCGCTGTCGGGCGCGACGGTTGCACTGACGATCCGGCTCGGCGTGCCCGACGATTTCGCGGCGGGCCGCACGACCCATGCGCTCGCCGCGTTCAATCGCACGCATCCGCAGGTCAAGCTCGAAGTGACCTGCGGGCTGAGCCGCGACATCAGCGCCGCATACGACCGCGGCGAGCTCGACCTCGTGCTGATCAAGCAGCGGCGCGACAGCCGCGAGGCCGTCGTGCGCTGGCCCGAGAAGCTGCGCTGGATCGACAGCGCGAAGCATCCGTCGATCGATCTCGACCCGGTGCCGATCGTCGTGTTTCCGCCGCGCGGGCTCTATCGCGACGACATGATCAAGGCGATCGAGGAGCGCGGCCGCCGCTGGCGGATCAGCTTCACGACGTCGAGCCTGAGCGGTATCCAGGCCGCCGTCGCCGACGGGCTCGGCATCAGCGTGCTGCCGGCGCGCGTGGTGACCGACGAGCACACCGTGCTGACTGCGAAGCAGGGTTTCGCGCCGATCGAGCACATGGACATCGCCATCCTGCATCGGCCGACAGCCGACCCGATGGTCAGCGTGCTGACGAAGACGCTCGCGGCGATGCTGGAGCACGAGGAATAGTCGCGCGGCGAGGTTCGTTCAGGAACGAGGAAGGGGGCTGCACGCTCCGGACAACTCAGAACATCGTGTTCCCGTTCGCGGCCTGTTCGGGCACCGGCTGGTTGACGTCCCAGTGCTCGACGATCTTGCCGTTCTCGAGCCGGAAGATGTCCATGATCGCGCTGCCGCGCGTGCCGGGTTCGCGCACCGCGTGCACGTGCAGGATCACGTAGTCGCCGTCGACGAACGAGCGTTTGATCTCGCTGTGCGATTGCGGATACTTGTCGCGCAGGAACGCGACGAACTTGCGGAAACCGTCGCGGCCGTCGGCCGCGTTCGGGTTGTGCTGCACGTAGCGCTCGCCGACATACGCGAGCGCGGCGTCCGCGTCTTTCTCGTTCAGGCCTTTTTCGTAGAACGCGAGCACCGTCCGCCGATTGGCTTGCTGCCGCGCGTCGTTCGGGCCGGCCGCCACCGCATGCGCGGCAGTCACGGCGAACAGGGCCGCCGCCATCCATCGTGCGGCCCGTGCCGCTGTCGTGCGTCGCATCGTCGTCTCCCGGGAAATCCGGCTGAAAACCGGATCATACCGGCGCGACGCTACGCTCAGACCAGCGCGCCGTTGCGCGCGACGATCTTCCCCGACGACACGACGAGACGCCGCACCGGCCGCGCGACGACCGCCTCGGCGAACGTCAGCGCATCGACAAGCACGACATCCGCGCGACTGCCCGGCTGCAGCCCGTAGTCGGCGAAACTGCAACCGCGCGCGGCACTGTGCGTCACGCAGTCGAGCGCGACTTCGAGCGCGTCGTCGCGGCGGAAATCGTTGCGCATGCCGATCAGCATCGCGCGTTCGAGCATGTCGGGCGAGCCGTACGGCGTCCACGTGTCGCGCACGCCGTCGTTACCGCCGATGACGGTCACGCCCGCCGCGCGGCACGCGGCCACCGGCGGCACCGGCACATCCGCGGGCGCGGTCGTGACGATCGCGACGCCGAGTTCGGCCATCCGCGCGAGCAGTGCATCGCGCTCGCGTTCGGCGATATCGCCGAGACAGAACCCGTGGCTGATCGCGACCTTCCCGTGCATGCCGTACGCGGCCGTGCGCTGCAGGATCAGGTCGAGCGAGTACGCGCCCATCGACGCACGCTCGTGCAGGTGGATGTCGAGCCCGCGGCCGTGGCGCCCGGCGATCGCGAACAGCACGTCCACCGCCTCGACCGGATCGCCTTCGATCGCGCACGGGTCGAGCCCGCCGAGCAGATCGGCGCCCGCGCCGAGCGCGTCGGACAGCAGCGCGTCGGTGCCCGGCCGCTTGAGCACGCCCGATTGCGGAAACGCGACGATCTGGATGTCGACCTGCCCGCGCAGCGTCTCGCGCGTCGCGAGCACGCCGTGCAGGTGCCGCAGCCCGGCCTCGGTATCGACGTCGACGTGCGTGCGGATGCGCGTCGTGCCCGCCGCGAGGAACGCGCGCGCCAGCGCGAGCGATGCGGCGCCCGCGTCATGGCCGCTCGTCGCGCGATAGTGCCGTTCGTTCTCGATGCGGTCGACGAGGCGCGGCCCGACCTGGTTGCGATACCACGGCATCCCCCAGTGCGTCTTGTCGAGGTGCGTGTGGCCTTCGACGAGGCCAGGCAGCGCGAGCGCGCCCGCGCCGTCCTCGATCGCGCAGCCTGCAGGCGCGTCGAGCGACGGGCCGACGCGCGCGATGCGATCGCCTTCGATCAGGATGTCGAGCGCAGCGTCGGCGCTCGTGCGGACATTGCGGATCAGCAGGTTCGTCATGTCGGTTCCGGTGTGGTCGGTCAGCGCGAGGCGGGCGGGAAGCGGGCACGGCGCGTGCGCGCTGCCCGCGGTCGGGTCGGTCAGCGCGTGAAGCGCAGCGCGGGGGCGAACGGTGCGCCCGTATCGCTTTCGCCGCGGCGGAACACCCAGCGTTCGGCCGGCACGCCCGCGACGGCCGCCGCCGCATTCGGCGCGCGCACCGCGACGAACGTCGCGTCGCAGCCGACCGCGATTCCGTAGTTCTCCTTGCCGATCACGCGCGCGCCGGCGTGCGTCGCCATGTCGAGCGCGACGCCTAGCGCTTCGTCGGTGTAGAAGCCCGACCGATAGCCGACCATCATCGCGCGCTGCAGCATGTCGCCGTTGCCGTACGGCCACCACGCGTCGCGGATGTTGTCGTTGCCCGCGAACACGTGCACGCCCGCGTCGCGCAACTGCCGCACCGGCGGAAACGCGCAGTCGCCCGGCGCGTTCGTCAGGATCGACACACCGGCTTCGGCGAGGGCCGCCGCCGTGCGTTGAACATCGTCGTGGCCTACTTCGCCGAGTGCATACGCATGACTCACGTTTACGCGCCCGCCGAGCCCCGCCGCGCGCGTGCGCGCCGCGATCCGCAGCAGTTGCGCGATGCCCGTTTCGCCCGGCTCGTGCAGGTGGATGTCGACCTTCGCGCCGCGCTTCTCGGCGATGCCGAACACGATGTCGAGCTGGCCGTCCGCATCGCCGTCGAGCGTCGTCGGGTCGATCCCGCCAACCACGTCCGCGCCTTCGCATATGGCCGCGTCGAGGATGTCGGCGGTGCCCGGGCACGTCACGACGCCGGCCTGCGGAAACGCGACGAGTTCGATGTCGACGATCCCGCGCCATTGCTCGCGCGCGGCCATCACGGCCTGCAGGTTCGACAGGCCGGTCGTCGCGTCGACGTCGACGTGGCTGCGCATCGCGACCGTGCCGAATGCGGCGGCCTGCGCGATCAGTGCGTTCGCGCGCTCGACGATCGGCGGCGCAGCCGCGAGCTGGCGCTTCTCGACCGCGAGCCGCTCGCGCAGCGAGCCGACCGATTCGTGCGGCACCCAGCGATCGCCGACGAAACTCTTGTCGAGGTGGATGTGGCCATCGACGAAGCCGGGCAGCACGACGCGGCCGTCGAGGTCGATCGTCTGTGCGCCGGGCGCGGCCGCGCAATCGGTACCGATTGCGGTGAAGCGGCCGTCGCGGACGACGAGGTTGATGGGCTGTCCGCCGGCGTCAACGGCGTTGATGAAAATGCGATCGGTCATGGCTCGGAGTCTGTGGGGCGGTCGCTGCGCGACACCGGCGCGGACAGGGGAAGGCACCGCAGCCGGCGCGGCGCGACCGTTGGCAGGGAATCCGGCCACGATATCGGACGCCACCGCCCGAGGCCAATTAAATGTCGCGATGCCGCGCATTCGATTTCGCGATGGGCGGCGCAGACGCCACGCCAGCAAGGTGCGGCGGCGGGGTCCGATCTCGTCGGAGACGGCCTGTATGCCAACGGCCCGTCGGGGGCGTCGCGGAAGCCGAGATTTCGGGCGCCGGAATCGAGAGGCCAACCGCCTCAAAAAATACTCCGCAGGACCGCTGTCGATACGCGTAATCGAAGCCGCCGAACGAGCGCCGCCGCCCTTGCCGGCCATTGCGCGACCGCCCCGCGCAAGCCGGCGATTTGCGCGGCAACAGACTTTACACGTTGTTACCCGGCCGCACCGGACACGCATTCGGCCATTCCTTATACTCACGCCGAGTTCGCCACCCGTCCCGGTATCCGTCGGCGAACACGTTGCCGATGCAGGAACCATCATGATGCGCATTCCTTCCACGAAGACCGTTTTGTTCGCCTCGCTCGTCGCCGTGGCGGCGCTTCCGCTGACCGCCTGCGTCGCGCCCGGTTATTACGGCGCACAGCCGGGTTATCCGCAGCAGCAATATGCGACGCCCGCGTATTCGCAACCCGGCTACGTGCAGCAGCCGTACGACCAGTACGGCAACCAGCCGCAATACGGGTCGCAGCCGTATGATCAATACGGCAATCAGCAGCAATACGGCAACCAGTACGGGAGCGGCTACGGCACGCAGTACGGCACGGTCGCGAACATCCAGCCGGTCAGCGGTTCGGTTGGCCCGGCGGGCGTCGCCGGCACCGTCGTCGGTGCGCTGGTCGGCGGCCTGGTGGGCAACCAGTTCGGCCGCGGCCACGGCCGCGATGCGGCCACCGTGATCGGCGCGCTCGGCGGCGCGGTTGCGGGCAACCAGATCGGCCAGCAGATGGGCGCCGCGCAACCGCCGAGCAGCTACCGGATCGACGTGCAGGTCAGCGACGGCTCGACGCGTTCGTTCGACGTGCAGTCGCCGGGCAACCTGCGGCCGGGCGACCGCGTACAGATCAACGGCAATCAGTTGTCGCGGTATTGATGCCGATTCAGTGCGCCTGACCTGAGCTGGCGCATCCCGCGCGTTAGATGTCGTGTGCCGGTGCGGCGCGACGGCGCGCCTGTTTTACTTCATCCTCATCCTTCTCGTGTCGACGCGGCGCGCATGACGCGCCGCCGGTACTTTCGCAGTCCGTCCACATTCGCGTCCGCCTCCGGCGGCACGTCGCACGGCAGTTTCACCGCTCGCCTGCACAGTTCAATCACGTCGCAATCACATGTACTCAGCACCGAACGCGATCCGCGTTAACCGCGCGACGCGATCTGAGGACCAAGGCGCGGCGGCCTGGTCGCACGACGCATCGAGCGCCGTCACACGTCATCCGGATTCCGATTAGCATAGCCACGATGCATCGCGCGGCCGCGGCAGCCCGCGCCGGCACGTACAGCCCTCTACCGGAATCCCCTCGATGACGATCACGACCCGCCTGCTCGACGCGGCCGACGCCGCCCGTTTCCAGACCCTCCGCCTGCGTGCGGTCGACACCGCGCCCACGTCTTTCCTGCCCACGCTCGACGAAGAATCGCAGGTGCCGGTCAACGAATTTGCGACGCGCATCACGCCGAGCCACGAGCGCGCCGTGTTCGGCGCGTTCGACGGCGACACGCTCGTCGGCATCACGGGCGTGCGTCGCGATGCGCGCGCGAAGATCGCGCACAAGGCGACGATCTGGGGCGTGTTCGTCGATCCCGCGTATCGCGGGCAGGGCATCGCGCAGGCGCTGCTCGAGAGCGCGACCGCTCATGCGGCGCAAGCGTGGCGGTGCAAGCAGTTGATGCTGTGCGTGAACGAAGTCAACGGCACCGCCGAGCGGCTGTATGCGTCGCAGGGGTTCGTCCGGTTCGGCACGGAACCGCGCTCGCTGTTCGTCGACGGCCGTTTCTACGACGAACATCACATGGTCAAGACGCTGGCTTGACGCGTTCAGTCATGCTTGCGTTCGCGTGCATCGACCACCGCACGCGAACGCCCTTCACTTCACCTCACGTCACCGCTTGTCGGTAATCGTCGTGTTGACGATCTGCCCGGCGATCGTCACGTTCGTCAGCGTCAGCGCGCTCACGTTGAACGCATAGATCGGCCCCGGCGACGTGACCGTCGGCGTGCCCGACGCGACGGGCGTGCCGAAGTCGCAATTGCTGATCGTCACGCCGGAGATCGGCTGCACGGCCGGCGCGGGCGGCGTGCCGTTGTAGTCGAACGCAACGGGCCCCTGCGCGACGATCGCCTGGAAACACGACGCGGTCACGCCGTTCAGCGTCACGTTGCCCGCCTTCACGTCCGAGATCGTCACGTTCTGCACGACCGGCGCGCGCGTGCGCACCGCATCGTTCGCGGGCTGGTAATCGCAATCGAACGTGACGATGCCGCCCTGCGCGGCCGACGGGTTGCCGGCCGACGGCGTGACGACGCCGAGCGGCACGCTCGCGTTGACCGGGCTGCCCGCGAGCAGTGCGCTGCCGTAGCCGCCGCCCTTCAGCGTCACGCCGTTCGGCAGCGTGACGCCCTTCACGTGGAAGTCCTTCACGTAGCCGCCGCGATTCATGTTGGTCTTCACGCGAATCGCGATGTTCAGCGGGTTGGTCTGCCAGTTCGCGTTCAGCATCGACAGGTTGGCCGCATAGATCTGCTCGACGCCGCCGCCCATTTCGCTGCCGAGCGTGATGCCGCCGTGCCCGCTGTTCATCGTGCAGTTGCGGATCAGGTGCCGCTTCGCCGGCCCGTATTCGGTGTCGCGATCCTTGCCGGACTTGATTGCAATGCAGTCGTCGCCGGTGTTGAACGTGCAGTCCTCGCACAGCACGTCGGTGCACGCGTCCGGATCGAAGCCGTCGTTGTTCGGGCCGATGCTGTTGGTCGCCACGCCGCGAATCACGACATTGCGGCTCGCGGTCGGGTGGTGCTGCCAGAACGGCGTGTTCTGGGTCTGGTAGTTCGCCATCAGCACGTTCGTGCAGCCAATGAATTCGACCATGCACGGCCGCAGGTAGTGACCGAGGCCGAAGATGCGCTTCTCGACCGGCACGCCGGCCTCGGACAGCGCCGGCAGGTAGTTCTGGTCCTGCTGCCACGGCGTGACCGGCGACGTGAGCAGCGCGTAGAGCGCGTCGGGGATCGCGGGCGCGACGATCCGCAGATCGGCGTTGTTCGGATTCGCATAGGCCTGGCTCGGCACCGACGCGCCTGCACCGTACGCGCCCGACGAGCCCTTGTAGGTCCACCAGCAGACGCTGCCGGCCCCGCTGCCGGAGAACGACGTCATCGCCTGCCCGTTGAGCACCGACGTCGGGCCTTCGCCCGTCAGCGCGATGTTCGTCGCGTTGCGTGCGTAGACGGGCGCGCCGTAGTTCAGGCAATCGTTCGCCTGCCAGCGGCTGTAGTACAGCCGGCCGTTCGCGCCGCAATCGACCGGGCCGTCCTTCGCGTAGTCGGCCGGGTTCGGGCTGAAGTAGATCGTGCAGTTCGCGCTCAGGTGGAACGTGACGTTGCTCTGCAGCACGATCGGCCCCGCGCAGTACCAGTTGCCGGACGGCACGATCACGCGCCCGCCGCCTTCGCGGCGGCACGCGTCGATCGCCGCGAGAAACGCCGGCCGCGAATCGAACGCGCCGGGCGCGGTCGTCAGTTCGGAACCCGGGCTCACCGGCGATTTCGCGACGTTCGTGTACGGCGACGTTTGCGCGACCGTCGCGCACGGGCGCGCGCCGTAGTGCGTCACGTCGAAGTCGCGCCCGCGCAGCGCGAGCCGCGACACGTGCGCGAGCGATGCGGCGATGCGCGCCGCCGCGCCATGCTCGCCCCAGACGAGGTCGACCGCCGACGCATTGGGCATGTGGCCTCCCGCAAACGCCCGGGTCGCCGCGAGCGGTCCGCCGAGCACGGCGCCGCCGGCGAGCGCGCCGCTCCAGCCGATGAATGCGCGGCGCGATACCGGCTTCGACGACGGCGATCGGGCAGACGAAGACGAACGGCGGCTGTTCGCGGCCATGGGCACTCCTTCAGTGTATGGGGTATCGATGCGCCGGGCGACGGATCGTTATTTATACGTCGTCGTACTACAAACCGCAGTCTAAATGCGATCGAAGCCGCACACGTATTTGTCGTTTACCCTGTTTTTACTGAGCCAATGCCTCTGATGTGTGCGCCCACTCACATCAGAGAATGCGCCTCTAGAGATCTGTTGTCGTATGTTTATGCGCAAAAACTTCTACTGAAACGCCCCGGCCGACGACGTCCGCCGGGGCAACGACCTACTCGCCAGCCGCCGCTACCACACCCGTTGCCGGCTCACGCCCGGCCGAAGCGGCCGGTTCGAACATCAGCACCAGATCGCCACGGTAACTCCCGTTGGTCGAGGCTGCCCCACTGACGGCCGGCACATGGGCGCTGACTTTCAGGTTGCGCGTTTCGTCGTAGCCGTCAAAGCCGTCGTGACCGGGCTTGACCAGCGTGAGCGTGCGAGCCGCGCCGGACGCGATTTCCGCATCGCCTGCCTTGCCCGTCAGCACGACCTTCGCGTTGACCATCTCGTCGCGACCGTTCGACAGCCGCAGCGGCTGCAGCAGCGTGACGTTGATATCGGGGTTCGTCGTACGCACGCGGATCGGCAGCGTCGTGGCGAAGTTCTGCCGCGCACGGTCCGTCGCGTTCAGTTCGACCACGTCGTACCACGCGGAATTGTCCGGCTTCGACACGAACAGGCTGTCGCCGATATGCGCCGTCAGCGTGATCTTCTTGACGACCGCTTGCGGCGACGCCGGGCCTGCGTGAGCAATGCCGGTCAATGCGCCGCACGCAGCGAGTGCGGCAAGATGTTTTCCGATCTTCATTGTGTTGCTCCGCATTCTGGATGATTGAAATCCGATCGCCGAAAAACCGGCTCGCTTCGAGCTCACGATCCCGTCATTGCGGGGAAATCCGATATTCGCTTATCTCGAAATTAACAAGCAAATCCCCGCGGAATTCGAAATGCCCAGCCGCATGCGCGACCGATCGAGTCGACCGGATGCATTCTCAACCGCGTATCAGATTCCCCCGTCAGCCAGCAACGACCGACTCTGACGAACACCTCGCGCCACGGCGTGCAATAACGATAGGCCACGAAAGTCCGGATAAATATCCATGGAAACCTTCACGGTTCTTTTCGACTTCCATTCACCAGTACCATCTCCAAATCAAATAACACTCGTGCGCAAAACGCCTGCTTTCAGGCGCGGCAATGTCATCGCCAGTCGCAACGGATAGTCGCGCTTCCGTTCGCCTCGGTAATTCCGCCCCTGTTCAGCCCCCCGCCGCCCGCGCTATCGTTTCCTCATCTTCACTGCCCCGGAGCCCCACTTGCCTTCCCGCCACGGAGTCGACCTCATCCGCGCCCGCGCGCTGTTCGATCGCGAGCGCCGTGCGTTCACCGAAGCCATGCCGGCGTCCCGCGCACTGTCCGCGGAAGCGTCCGAGCACCTGCTGTTCGGCGTGCCGTTGCACTGGATGCAGGACTGGTCGACGCCGTTCTCGCTGTACGTGAAGGAAGCGCGCGGCGCGACCTTCACCGACGTCGACGGCCATCGCTATGTGGATTTCTGCCTCGGCGATACAGGCGCGATGTTCGGCCATGCGCCCGAGCCCGTTGCACGCGCGCTCGTCGAGCAGGCCACGCGCGGCTACACGACGATGCTGCCGAGCGAGGACGCCGCGTGGGTCGCGCGCGAGCTCGCGCGCCGCTTCCGGCTGCCGGTCTGGCAGTTCGCGCTGAGCGCGAGCGACGCGAACCGCTTCGTGCTGCGCTGGGCGCGCGCGGCCACCGGCCGCAACACGATCGTCGTGTTCAATGGCTGTTATCACGGCACGGTCGACGATGTGTTCGTCGATCTCGTCGACGGCCGCCCCGTGCAGCGCGACAGCCTGCTCGGGCAGTCGTACGACCTGCTCGCGAACACGCGCGTCGTCGAATTCAACGATCTGGACGCGCTCGAAGCGGCGCTGAAGGACGGCGACGTCGCATGCGTGCTCGCCGAGCCCGCGATGACGAACATCGGCATGGTGCTGCCCGATCCGGGCTTCTGGGATGCGGCGCGCGAACTGACGCGCCGCTACGGCACGCTGCTCGTGATCGACGAGACGCACACGATCAGCAGCGGCCCGGGCGGCTATGCGGTCGCGCACGATCTCGAACCGGACATGCTGGTGGTCGGCAAGCCGATCGCGGGCGGCGTGCCGTGCGCGGTGTACGGTTTCAGCGCCGAATTCGCGGAACGCGCGAAGCAGGCGAAGCTGAACGCGCCGCCCGGCCATTCGGGCATCGGCACGACGCTCACCGCGAACATGCTCGCGATGCATGCGATGCGCGCGACGTTGGCCGAAGTCGCGACCGACGCCGCGTATGCGCATATGTTCGAACTCGCCGCGCGGCTGGCCGCCGGGCTCGAACAGGCGATCGCGAAACACGGGCTGCCGTGGTGCGTGACGCGCATCGGCGCACGTACCGAATTCCAGTTCGCGCCCGTGCCGCCGCGCAACGGCACGCTTGCCGGCGCGCAACTCGACAGCGAGCTCGAACACATCGTGCACCTGTACCTGCTGAATCGCGGCGTGCTGATCACACCGTTCCACAACATGATGCTCGTGTGCCCGCAGACGACGGCCGACGATGTCGACCAGCTCGTTACGCAGTTCGACGCGTGTCTCGGCGAGCTCGTTTGATGCAGTGACATTCGCGGCAGGCAACACATCACGCGAGTGCGGCCGCGATGTGTTGCCTGCCTCGTCGCTCGTGTCGCTCGTGTCGCTCGTGTCGCTCGTGTCACCTGACAGTAAAACAGACCGCCGCACGGTGAGCCGCTTGCCGTCGTAAGCGCATCATCAGCGACGCGCTACGCCGCCTTCAACGCCCGCCGCGCCACCTCCGCGAAATAACGCGCGCCGACCGGCAGGATCTCGTCGTTGAAATCGTACGTCGCGTTATGCAGCGGCACGCCGCCTCGATCGGCCGCGTCGCCGTTGCCGATGAACACGAAGTTGCCGGGCACGGCCTGCAGGAACGCGCCGAAATCCTCGGAGATCATCATCGGCTGCACGTCGGCGTTCACCGCGTCGGCGCCTGCGACATGCGCCGCGGCCTGCACGGCCGTGTCGACCCACTCCGGGGAATTCACCGTCGGCGCGAACTCGTGCGTGTAGTCGAACGTGCAGGTCGCGCCGTGCGTGCGGCAGATCCCCTCGCTGATCTCGCGCATTCTCGTTTCGAGCAGCGCCTGCACGTCGCGCGAATAGCTGCGCGTGTCGCCCTTGATCGTCACCGTCGACGGCAGCACGTTGCGCAGCCCGTCGGTGATGAACTCCGTGCACGAGATCACGGCCTGCTGGCCCGGATCGAGATTGCGCGACACGATCGTCTGCAGCGCAAGCACGATCTGCGCGCCGATCACGATCGGATCGATGCCCATGTGCGGGCGCGCCGCATGCGTGCCGCGCCCGTCGATCCGGATTACGAAATTATCCTCGCTCGCCATGATGCCGCCCGCGCGCGTCGAGAACGTGCCCGCGCACATGCCCGGCATGTTGTGCGCGCCGAAGATCGCGTCGACCGGAAAGCGCTCGAACAGCCCGTCGGCCATCATCGCCTTCGCGCCGCGGCCATGCTCCTCGGCCGGCTGGAAGATGAAGCGCACCGTGCCGTCGAAGTCCTTCCGTTCGGCCAGCAGTTGCGCAGCGCCGAGCACCATCGACATGTGGCCGTCGTGCCCGCACGCATGCATCTTGCCGGGCGTGCGCGACACATGTTCGCGTCCCGGCGCGTGCTCGGCGATGTTCAGCGCGTCCATGTCCGCGCGGATGCCGACCGCGTGCGTGCCGGTGCCGACCGTCAGGTTCGCGACGAGCCCCGTGCCGCCGATGCCGCGATGCACGTCGAGCCCGAGCGTCGTCAGGATGCGCGCGACGTAGTCGGACGTGTTCACCTCTTCGAAACCCGTCTCCGGATGCTGGTGCAGATGGCGGCGCCAGGTCTTCAGTCGCCCCTGCAGCGTGCTTTCTTCCATTGCGTCGATTGTGTCCATTGCGCTTGCCTCGTCGGTCGTTTGGTCGTTCAGGCCGCTACCGCCGCGCGGTTCAGCCAGGCGCGCTGCCGCGCGAGCACGGCGTCGGCCGTGTCGCCGACGCAGCGCCGGTACACGGACGGCGCCGTCGCGCCTTCCGTATTGATCGCCAGCACGCGCGAGCTTGCGTCGAGCCCCGCCTGCCGCGCGAGCGCAGGGTCGCGCATCAGCGCTTCCAGCCCCGCAATGCCGGCCGCGCCCGATTCGCCGGCGACGAGCGGCACGTCGCGTTCGCTGCCGGCCGCGAGGCCGCGCATCGCGCGCACGGCATCTTCATCGTCGATCAGCATGAAGTGGTCGATGCACAGCTCGAGGAAATCCCATGCGAGCGGCGACGCCTCGCCGCACGCGAGCCCGGCCATCACCGAATCGACGCTGCCGGTCGCCTTCGCCGCGCGCCCCGCGAGCGCGCTCTGGTACAGGCAGTCGGCCTGGCGCGGCTCGACGACGATGAAATGCGGCCGCCGCGCGCCATCGCGCTCCCACAGGTAGCTCGCCACGCCCGCGGCGAGGCCGCCCACGCCGCCCTGCAGCAACACGTGCGTGAACGGCCACCCGTCGTGTTGCGCCGCCTGCGCGGCGGCCTCGGCGGCGATCACGCCGTAGCCCTGCATCACGTCGCGGGGAATCGCTTCGTAGCCGTCGTACGACGTATCCGACACGACGTACCAGCCGTTCGCCTGCGCAAGCTGCGCCGCGCATACGACCGATTCGTCGTAATTCCCCGCGATGCGCACGATCCGTGCGCCGTACGCCGAGATCGCGCGTTCGCGCTCGGCGTCGACATTCGCGTGCAGCACGATCACGCAGCCGCAGCCGATCGCGCGCGCGGCGGCGGCCAGCGCACGGCCGTGATTGCCGTCGGTCGCGCTGATCACCGTCAGGTCGGCCAGCTGCGCTGCGTAGCGGCCGGTGATCAGCCCTTGCGGATCGAGATCGTGGGTGCGCCGCAGGCGCCTCACGAGCCGCACCAGCGCGCTCGGCGCGCCGAGCGCCTTGAAGCTGCCGAGCGGCGAGCGGCACGACTCGTCCTTCACGCTGACGCTCGCGACGCCGAGCCGCGCGGCGAGGTCCGGCAGCGCGCGCAGCGGCGTGCGCGCGCTGCCGACGAGCGGCCAGTGCGACAGCCACGAGCCGCTTTCGTCGGCCGACGCGATGTTCATCACGCGGCGCAGCGCGTCGGGATAGGCGGCGCGCGACGCGCGGGGGTTGGCGATCAGCATGGCGAAAGGCTCCGGAGCAGGACCGTGCCGGCGGTCCGTCGGGTGGGTCGGATCGGGCAAGCGCGGGTTGCGTTCGCCGTCGGTTCGAAAAATAATATTGCGCACGCTGGCCAATAAAATCGCCGAATTGGCCGCCTGAACGCAAAAATTTCTCATTCTTTCGAGGTTTCGCGCACCATCATGACGACCCCACTCGATGCGTTCGATCGCAAGCTGCTGATGGAAATCCAGCGCGACGCGCAGACGCCGCAAAGCGAACTCGGCGCACGCGTGAATCTGTCGACGGCGGCGGTGAACCGGCGTTTGAAGCGTCTCGCGGAAGACGGCGTGATCGAGCGCTATACGGCCGTCGTCGCGCCGGAGAAGGTCGATCATCCGTTGACGATCGTCGTGAACGTCGAGGTCGAGAGCGAGCAGATCGACCTGCTCGACGCGATGAAGCGGACCTTCGAGCGCTGCCCGCAGATCCAGCAGTGCTACTACGTGACGGGGGAATGGGATTTCGTGCTGATCCTCGCCGTGCGCAACATGGATCAGTACAACGCGCTCACGCGCGAGCTGTTCTTCGCGAACAACAACGTGAAGCGGTTCAAGACACTGGTGAGCATGAGCCGCGTGAAGGTGGGGCTCGAGGTGCCGGTCGATTCCGGCGAGTGAGTGCGGCGGAGGCGTACGGCCATGAAACGGCCGGCGCGCGACTGCAGGCGCCGGCCGCATCCCATCCACGGCTACGTCAGCGGCAACTGAAGCTCGCCGCCGAATTCACGTCGCCCGAGCCGTTGTAGCGCGCCACCTGCGGATACGGGCACAGCGGGCGCGTACGCCCCGTGCCCCACGATGCGGGCACGTCCGCGTTCGGCACCGCGTTCGTCGCATCGCGCGCGGCAGCCACGATCGCGGCGGGCGCCTGCCCCTGCTCGACCCACGCGACGAGCGGCGTCAGCATGTCGAACTGGTCGGCCGCCGGCCCGCCCGCACAGTGGTTCATCCCGGGCACCGGATAGTAGCGCGCGAAGCTCGACGCATCGCCGCCGTTCGCCTGCGCGACCCGCTGGTACCAGTCGCTCGTGTCGCTGGACGAGAACACCGGGTCGCCGGTGCCGTGATAGACGAGCAGCTTCGCGCCGCGCGACTTCAGCGCGGACAGGTTCGTCTCGTCGGGCGGCGTCATGAACGACCACGCGGATTGCGTGTACACGCCGCTGGTCGCGAAGATCGCCGGCGCGTCGTTGTCCATGTCGAAGCCGAGCGCGAAACCGGGCAGGTTCGCGAGCGTGGCGGCGGTTTTCGGCGGCGACATGAACGTGAACGCCATCGCGACCGGATCGAGCGTGATGGAATTCGATTGCTTCCACGCGGCCCAGCCGCCGCCGGCCACGCCCGGATCGTACGGAAAGCTCGCATAGAGCGCCGTGCCTGCGCTGTTGCGCGCACCCGCGAATACGTTCTCGAGCGCGGTTTTCTGCGCGGTCGTCAGGCATGCGCCGGTGCGCGTGCCGTTCGCGCAGGTCGGGACGTCCGTCTCGACGCTGAAGTGCGCCTGGCACGCGGCGACGTCCTGCACCATCCCGTCGGTTACGCCGTCGAGCGCATCGCATTTGTCGAGGATCTTCGCGCCGACGAACCGGCGCTCCGTGTCGGTGAAGCCGCTGCGGATATCCGGCAGCCCGTTCGATCCGGTTGCCGACGCGATCTTCGCGAACTGCTGCGCACCGTACATCTCGCCGATCGCCGCCTTCGGCAAATGGAAGCCCGGATCGCCCGCAATGATGCCGTCGTAGTCGCCCGGGTTGCGCACCGCCGTGACCATCGCGTGACGGCCGCCGTTCGAACAGCCGCCGAAGTAGCTGCGGTCGGGCGCCTTCCCGTAGGCGAGACGGATCACCTGCTTGGCCATCGGCGTCAGCGCATCGACGGCGCCATAGCCGTAGTCGATCCGCGCCTGCGGATCGAGGCCGAACAGCGGATTCTGCGCGCCGCTGTGCCCGGAATCCGAGCTGATCACCGCGAAGCCCTGGTTCAGCGCATCGGTCAGCGGCCCGCCGCCGCCGATCTCGCCGGTCGCGGTCACGACGTTGCCGTCGAGGCCGCCATTCGCCTGGTAGAAGAAGCGGCCGTTCCACGCCTTCGGCAAGCGCATCTCGAAGCCGATCGCATAGGTGTTGCCGTCGACCGCGCTCACGCGCTCGTTCATCTTGCCTCCGATCACGCAGTGCTCGGCAATCGGCTTGCCGGCCACCGTCAGCGCGCCGGCGGCCGCGGTCGCAACCGACGTGAACGACGTGTTCGCATACGCGAGCTTCGCGGCGAGCGCGTCGCAGGTCTGCGCCATCGCGGCCGGCGTCGCGGCGCTCAGGTGCGTGGGCGCGGCGTTGACCGAATCGTCGCCGCCGCAACCGGCGAGCATCGCCGCTGACAGCGGCGCAATGCAGAGGAATACAGATTTTCTGTTCAAGATATCTCTCCCGTTCGTCAGGCTGCCTGATCAGAACATGTGCTTGACGCCGACCATCGCGCCGAGCTGCCCCATCCCCGCGCCGGGCGTCGTGCCGGGGCCGCCGCCGCTGACCGCGTAGCGCGCGTGCGCGCTGTTCCACAGATACGAGGATTGCGCGTAGACCGACGTGCGCTTCGTCAGCAGATAGGTCGCGCGCAGCGTCGCCATCGTCGCGCGCGTGTCGTGCGCGCTGTTGACGATCCGGTAGCCTTCGCCGTCGACGATGAAGTCCGGCTTGACCGCATACGACGCACCGACGAAGAACAGGTCGGAATGCGCGCCGGGCGCGGCCGGCGAGCCGGTCGACACGCGCCGGCCGATCCAGCCCGCGCCGATCCGCGCGCCCGCCGCCTGTGCATACGCGCTCACGTGCACGCGCGCGTCCTTGCCCGCGCTGCTCGTGAAGGCGACCGGCGCGACGCCGTCGAAGAAGTTCGCGGCCGCGCCCGTGCCGCCGCGCTGCTCCTCGTACGACGCCGCCGCGCCGAAATACGCGCTGTCGTACTTGAGCATCGCCGACCAGTTGCGGCACTCGACCGCGTGGCCCGGCACCTGCCCCGCACACGTGCCCTGCCCCGGCGAGTTGCCGGTGCCGGCGCCGTCGCGGCCGAACGAATAGGCAGCGCCGAGCGTCACACCGCGATACGTGCCGATGTAGGTCACCGCGTTGTCGGCGCGGCCGTTCGGCACGTACGCGTCGAACGAGCCGAGCCCGTAGATGTCGGGGCCGATGATGTCCGCGCCCTGCAGCGCGAGGTAGGTCATCGTGTACTGGCGGCCGAACGCGAGCGTGCCGAAACCGCCCTTCAGCCCGACGAATGCCTGCCGCCCGAACAGCCGCCCGCCTTGGCCGAGATCGCCGCCGCGCACGTTGAAGCCGCTTTCGAGCACGAACACGGCCTGGTAGCCGCCGCCGAGATCCTCGCTGCCGCGCAGGCCCCAGCGCGACGGCATCTCGCCGGTCACGCCCGGCATCCGCACCACGTGATCGCCGGCCGCGTTCGCGTGCGACACGTATTCGACGCCGGTGTCGATGATCCCGTACAGCGTCACGCTCGATTGCGCGTGCGCGCCGGTCGAGGCCAGCGCGCATGCGCCGGCCGCCAGCAAGGCTTTGGTGTGCTTCATGGTTGGTGTCTCCAGACCTGCGTCGATATCGCGCTCTGCCGGCGCTCGTGGGTGAAAGTGAAGAAACTCAGTCGTGTGCCTGCGGCCTGCGGATCAGCACCAGCGCCGCGACGGCGGCGACCAGCGTGACGGGGATGCTCGCGCCGATCACGACCGACGCGCTGCGGCCCATCGCGAGCAGCTCGGCCGCCGCGAGCGGGCCGACCACGGAGCCGAGCCGGCCCACCGCGACCGCGGAGCCGACGCCGGTGCCGCGCATCGCGGTCGGGTAGTACATCGCGGCCAGCGCATACAGCACCGACTGGCCGCCGACGACGAACATCCCGGCCGCGAACGCCGCGGCGGACAGCCATACGAGCCCGGGCGCGATCGCGAGCGCGGCGAGCGACAGCACGATCCCCGCGTACATGCCGCCGACGACCCGCGACGGCCGCATCCGGTCCATCGACATGCCGATGCCGAGCACGCCGAGGCCGCTGCCGATGTTGAAGAAGATCTGCACGATCCCGGCCTGGCTGCGCGCGAGCCCCTTCGCCGCCATCAGCGACGGCAGCCAGTTCAGCAGGAAATACAGCACGATCAGCGTGCAGAAATAGCTGAGCCAGAGCGCGAGCGTGGTGCCCGTGCGTGCGCCGCCGAACAGCGTGTGCGCGACGCTCGGGCGCGCGGCGCCCGATGCGCTGACGTCGAGGAACGCGCGCGATTCCGGCAGCAGCGCGAGCAGCAGCGGAGCGAGCAGCAGCGGCCCGATGCCGCCGACGTAGAAGATGTGTCGCCACTCGGTGTCGCCGGCCAGCAGCACGCCGATCAACGACGCGATCACGCCGCCGAACGGAATGCCGCAGTACATCACGGCGACCGCGCTGCTGCGCGAGCGCGCGTCGGCCGCTTCGGACGACAGCGCGATCAGGTTCGGCATCGCGCCGCCGAGGCCGAGGCCGGTCAGCGCGCGCACGACGACCAGCATCGCGAAGCTCGACACGTGCGCGGTCGCGATCGACAGCAGCCCGAACAGGCAGACCGACGCGATCAGCACGTGCTTGCGGCCGATCCGGTCGGCGAGCCACCCGCCGAGCATCGCGCCCGGCAGCAGGCCGAACGTGCCGGCGCTGAACGCGAGCCCCATCTGCGAAACCGTGAGCCCGAACTCGTGAGCCATGCGCGGCGCGGCGACGCCGACCGACTGCAGGTCGAGCCCCTCGAGCAGCGCGATCGCGAAACACAGACCGAGCGTCGTCGCGACGGCCGGCCTCTCGGCAACGGAAGTGTCCATGTCGTCTCCAAACCTTGTACTGCGCGTCATGCCAGGACGCATGCGCGGTGTCTTTGTCGTGATCGGACCATGCACCATAAATTATCAGGTAACCTGATTCATTGTCCGAAATAAAATCCGCGCGACCAACCGGTCGTGCGGACCGTCATCCCATCGAAGGACGGAATGATTTAATAACAGGTAACCTGATATTTCAAGTGTGTTGCGCGCCGGTGTTAACCCGCAACGCGCGCGGAAGCCGGCCGGGCAAGGCCGTGCGGAACGACGAATGAAACGAAAGTGTGGTTCAGTCGCGCAGGTTGCGCACGAACAGTTCGAGCGTGCGCTGGACCTGCGCGGCGTCGGCGGCGGTGAGGTCGTCGCCAAGCATTCGGCGCTCGAGCGGCCGCAGCACCCGTTCGCATTCGCGCAGGATCGCCGAACCTTCGTCGGTCAGGCGCAGCAGGATCACGCGGCCATGATTCGGATCGGCCTCGCGCGTGACGAAGCCGCGGGCCGCCATCGCGACCATCACCTCGTTCGCGGATTGCGGCGTGATGAACGAGCGCACCGCGAGCTGCGCGTTGGACAGCGCGCCGCGCGCCTCGAGCACCGACAGCGCCGTGTATTGCGCGAGCGTCACGCCGAGCGGTGCGAGCGCATCGCTCATCAGGCGGCGCAGCAGCCGATCGAGATTGCCGATCAGGTAGGTCAGCCGCTGCTGGGCACGCACGGGCGGCCTGGCCTCGGTGGCACGGGCAGCGCGTTTCGCGCCGGCCGGTTTGACGGGTGTCGAACTCATGAAGGTGTCGGGAGGAAGATCGCGGGCCATCTTACCTCACGCGGCCCGCATGGCGGGCACGCTCGCATCGCCCGCATCGCGGCGTCCGGAGCACCGTATACAACACGGACCCGATTCGGCGGTTTCGATCGGGGTTTACCCACTGATCGACCAGGAACGCGCTGCCGTGCTGACCGCGTGCCGCACCGCCGCCGCATGGCGGTGCGGCACGACGCTCGACATCAGTGCGCCGCACCGGCAACGATCACGCCCGCATCGGCCGCGTCGCGCGCATACATCGCCTCGATCAGCGCCGTGCGCTGCGTCAGCACCGCACGCTGGTTGATCGAACCCTTGTCGGTGATTTCGCCGAGATCGAGCGACGGCGGCGTATCGAGCAGACACAGCCGCGTGATGAACGTCGCGCTGCCGGTCGCGTCGCGGTTCAACCGCTGCAGCAGGTCCGCGAAAAACGCGCGCACGGCCGGCGCCTGCAGCACGGCGCGCACGTCGGCGTCCGGCCCCGCGCCCGCGAGGCGGCGGCAATCGTCGATGCGCGGAAAGATCATCGCGCCGACGTCGTCGCGGTTCATTCCGGTCACGACCGCGTCCTGCACATACGGCGCGCCGTTCGACACGATCCGCGCGCGCATCGGCCCGACGCTCACGAAGGTCCCCGTCGACAGCTTGAAATCCTCGGCGATGCGGCCGTCGAACATCAGCCCGATCTCCGGACGCTGCGGGTCGACGAAGCGCACCGCATCGCCGCTGCGGTAATAGCCTTCGTCGTCGAACACCTCGCGCGCGTCGTCGCTGCCCGCGCGCCAGTAGCCGGCCATCACGTTCGGCCCGCGAAAGCGCGCCTCGAGCTTGCCGTCGACCGGCACCAGCTTCGCGTCGCAGCCGGGCGCGGGCAGGCCGATGTAGCCGGCGCCCGACATCGGCCCGGTGGTGAACATGCACGACGGTGCGGCCTCGGTCATCCCGAGGCCCGCCATGATCCGGATCCGCTCGCCGCAGTGCGCGAGCGTCACGCGCTCGAGCCGGTCCCATGCCGCCTGCGACAGCCCCGCGCCCGCGAAGAAATACATCTTCACGCGCGAGAAGAAGGTCGCGCGCAGCGCCGCGTCCGTTTCAAGCGCGGCGGTCAGTTCCTCCCAGCCTTTCGGCACGTTGAAGTACACAGTCGGCGCGATCTCGCGCAGGTTGCGCAGCGTCTCGTCAAACTTGCCGGCGACCGGCTTGCCGTCGTCGATATACAGCGTGCCGCCGTTGTACAGCGCAATCCCCACGTTGTGGCTGCCGCCGAACGTGTGGTTCCACGGCAGCCAGTCGACCAGCACCGGCGGCTCGATGCCGAATTGCGGAAACGTTTCGAGCAGCATCTGCTGGTTGCTGCACAGCATCCGGTGCGTGGTCGGCACCGCCTTCGGCAGCCGCGTCGAACCGGAGGTGAACAGGAACTTGGCGATCGTATCGCCCGCGATCGCATCGTGCGCGGCGTCGACGCTGCCCGGCACGGTGTCGAGCAGCGACGCGAGGCGCGTGACGCCGCGCATCCCGTCCGCCGCCGACACGACAACGCGCTCGACGTCGGGCGGCACCGTCGCATCGAGCGCGGCACGGAACGCGTCGCCGTCGGCGGCAAACACGAGCCCCGGCGTCAGCAGCGCCAGCGCATGGCGAAGCTTGCCGTAGTCGCTCGACACGAGCGAATACGCAGGCGACAGCGGCGCATACGGAATGCCGGCCCATAGCGCGCCGAACGCGACCTGCAGGTGTTCGAGATCGTTGCCGGACAGGATCGCGACCGGCCGCTCGGCCGACAGCCCGCGATCGAGCAGTGCCTGGCCGATCGCGCGTGCGCGTTCGAGCATCTGCGCATAGCTGATGCCGATCCACGCGCCGTCGGGGCCGCGCCGCGCGACGAGCCAGCGGTCCGGGTGCGCTTGCGCGCCGCTGACGAGCCGGTCGGTCAGCCGGCGCGGATATGCGCCGAGCGCGGTCGATGCACGCAGGGTCCAGCAGCCGTCGCGTTGCGCGATGTCGGGCGGCGCCGCGCCGATCGCGACGGGGCGGTAGCCGGCGGGGGCCGGCTGCGCGGCGGCGATGCCGTGCAGTTGGGTCGGATCCGCATCCAAGGTCTGTCTCCAGTCGGTTCCGCCGGCGCGCTTGCAGCGCGCGGCGGGAACTTCATTGTGTCGTTGTCGTAGCCGCTGCGCGGCGGCCCGCTCAGATCGGGTAGTGGCGCGGCGCGGTCTGCACGGTGATCCAGCGCAGGTCGGTGAATTCGGCAATCGACGCCTTGCTGCCGAACCGGCCGTAGCCGCTCGCCTTCACGCCGCCGAACGGCATCTGCGCCTCGTCGTGCACGGTCGGGCCGTTGATATGGCAGATGCCCGACTCGATCCGTTTCGCGACCTGCATCGCGCGCGCGATGTCGCGGCTGAACACCGCGGCCGACAGCCCGTATTCGCTGTCGTTCGCGGCCGCCAGCGCCGCTTCGTCGCCATCGACGCGCTGCACGGTCACGACCGGCCCGAACGATTCGTCCGCATAGAGCTTCATGTCGCGCGTGACGCCGTCGACGATCGTCGGCTGCATCACCGCGCCGTCGACTTCGCAGCCGAGCGGCAACGCCGCGCCGTGCGCGCGTGCGTCGGCGACCAGCGCCGCGATGCGCTGCGCGGCCGACGCGCTTTCCAGCGTGCCGAGCACGACGCCCGGTGCGGCCGGGTTGCCGGCCTTCAGCGTACGCGCCTTCGCGACGAGCCGCTCGACGAACGCATCGGCGACTTTCCGGTCGACGATCACGCGCTCGGTCGACATGCAGATCTGGCCCTGGTTGAAGAACGCGCCGAACGCGACCGCGTCGACCGCAGCATCGAGATCCGCGTCGTCGAGCACGAGCACCGGCGCCTTGCCGCCGAGTTCGAGCAGCGCCGGCTTCAGGTGCTGCGCGGCGAGCGTCGCGACGATCCGGCCGACGCGCGTCGACCCGGTGAAGTTGACGCGCCGCACCGCCGGGTTCGCGATCAGCCGTTCGACGATCGCCGGTGCGTCCTGCGGCGCATGCGTGATCACGTTGACGACGCCATCGCCGAGCCCCGCGTCATGCAGCACGCTGCCGATCAGCCGGTGCACGCCCGGGCAGCCTTCGGACGCCTTCAGCACGACCGTGTTGCCGCACGCGAGCGGCATCGCGAGCGCGCGGGTCGCGAGGATCACCGGCGCGTTCCACGGCGCGATGCCGAGCACGACGCCGCACGGCTGGCGCACGGCCATCGCGAGGTTGCCCGGCACGTCGGACGGGATCACCGCGCCGTCGATCTGCGTCGTCATCGCGGCGGCCTCGCGCAGCATGTTCGCCGCGAGCATCACGTTGAAGCCGTACCAGTTCGCCATCGCGCCGGTTTCCGCACGGCCGGTCTCGATGAATTCGCCGGCGCGCGCGTCCATCCGGTCGGCCGCCGCGAGCAGCCGCCGGCGGCGCTCGGTCGGCGCGAGCGCCGCCCACGCGGGAAACGCGCGCGCGGCCGCCGCGACCGCGGCATCCGCATCGGCGAGCGTCGCCGCGGCGGCGCGCGACGCCACCTGTCCCGTCGCCGGATCGATCCGGTCGAACGTGCCGTCGTCCGACGCGCCGCGCGACACGCCGTCGATCAACAAACTCACTTCGTGCATTTCGCTGTCTCCGCTCAGTCCGGTTGCGTGCCGCGTCGCGCGTCAGCGCTTGTACGCCTGCAGGCCCGGCTTGATGCTCTTGTCGTCGAGGAACTGCTTGAGGCCCTGCTCGCGGCCGCCTTCCGGATCGCGATAGTTCGCCTGGTCGAGCTTCGCGTACAGGTAGTCCTCGTTCTGCTCCCACGTCAGTTCGCGGCAGCGCTTGAAGCCGTGCTTCGCATTGCGGATCACGACCGGATTCTTGTCCAGCAGCTTCGCGGCGAGTGCAAGCACTTCGTCGCGCAGCTGCGCACGCGGCACGCTCTTGTTGACGAGCCCCATCTTCGCGGCCTGCGGCCCGGTGAAGGTGTCGCCGGTCATGATGTAGTACAGCGCCTCGCGATGCCCGACCGTGTCCGCCATCGCCTTGCTGACGAGGTTCCCCGGCGGGATGCCCCAGTTGATCTCCGACAGGCCGAACACGGCTTCGTCGGCCGCGATCGCGAGATCGCACGCGACGAGCGGCGAGAAACCGCCGCCGAAGCACCAGCCGTTGACCATCGCGATCGTCGGCTTCGAATACATGCGCAGCAGCTGCCACTGCCAGCGGCTCGCGTCGCGGCGGATCTTTTCTTGCAGGATCTCCGGGCCTGCGTCCACTTCACGGAAATACTCCTTCAGGTCCATCCCGGCCGTCCATGCGTCGCCCTCGCCGGTCAGCACGAGCACCTGCGCTTCGGCGTCGAGCTCGACCGCTTCCAGCACGTCGATCATCTCCGTGTTCAGCGTCGGGCTCATCGCGTTGCGCTTGTCCGGACGGTTCAGCGTGACCCACGCGATCCCGCCCTCGACCGCGACCTTCACCGTTTTCCAGCGACCTTCGTAACTCATCTTCGTTCTCCAATGACAGTGCCGCCCTGCGCGACTCGACGCCAATTTACTATCAGGTAGCCTGATATGTAAAGTAGAATGGAAGCGGCTCGGGACAAACCCCTAAACGGGCGCGAACGCGCGGTTTCGCGCCGCGCGGCGCCTGCGCTTCACGACATGAGGAGACACGCTTGGACATCCGCAACCTGATCGCCATCGACACGCACGTGCATGCCGAAGTGTCGTGCTGCCAGCCGCCCGACCTGTTCGCGAAGGCATTCGACGACGCGGCCGACAAGTACTTCGGCACGGTGCTGAAACAAGGCCGCCGGCCGACGATTCCGGAGACGATCGCGTATTACCGCGAGCGCCGCATCGGCTTCGTGATGTTCACCGTCGACTGCGAGACGAACATCGGCCGGCGCCGCATTCCGAACGAGGAGATCGCACAATTCGCGCAGGACAATGCCGACGTCATGATCGCGTTCGCGAGCATCGATCCGCACAAGGGCCGCTTCGGCGCACGCGAGGCACGCCGACTGATCGAAGAACACGGCGTAAAGGGCTTCAAGTTCCACCCGACGATGCAGGGGTGCTTTCCGAACGACCGGCTCGCGTATCCGATCTACGAGGTGATCGCCGAACACGGGCTGCCGGCCGTGTTCCACAGCGGCCATTCGGGGATGGGATCGGGCATGCGCGGCGGCGGCGGGCTGCGTCTAAAGTACTCCGAACCGATTCACCTCGACGACGTCGCGGCCGACTTTCCGGACATGAAGATCGTGATCGCGCACCCGTCGTGGCCGTGGCAGGAGCAAGCGCTGTCGATCGCGCTGCACAAGCCGAACGTCTACATCGATCTGTCGGGATGGTCGCCGAAGTATTTCTCGCCGGAGCTGGTCAAGTATGCGAACACGCTGCTCAGGCACAAGGTGCTGTTCGCGTCGGATTTTCCGCTGATACGGCCGGATCGCTGGCTGGAAGATTTCCACGGCGCCGGGTTCCGGCCCGACGTGCATCCGCTGATCCTGAAGGACAACGCAGTGGCGTTGCTGGGGCTGGGGCTCGACGCGCCGCGCGAGTGACGCGCCGAGTGGTGAATGCGCCGATCGCGGCGCGGCGGCCGGCGCGGTCACGCGCCGATGCCGCGTCCGCCGGCCGCACCGTGGCGCTCAGGTTGCGCGCGTCGGCATGAACCGCGCGGTCGGCAGCCCCGTGTGCCGCGTCTGCGCGACGAACACGCCGCCCGCATGCGCGTCGCTGGCCAGCGCGTCGTCGCTCAACCCGACGCGCGCGCTCGTCACGTACAGACGGCCTTCGCCGTCGAGCGCCGCGCAGCTCGGCTGCGCGGTCGGCACGTCGACGCGCTCCGTCTCGACGCCATCCGGCCCATAGCGCACGACGCGCCTGCCGCCCCACTGCGCGTTCCACAGGCCGCCGTCGCGATCGATCGTCGAACCGTCCGGGTCGCCGTTCGCATCGGTCAGGCGCGCGAACGGCCGCACGTTCGCGACGTCGCCGCCCACGCGGTAATCGCAAACGAAAATCTCGCGCACCAGCGAATCGCAGAAATACATCTTCGAACCGTCCGGCGAGAACGCGATGCTGTTCGCGATCGCCGCCGCCGGCAACGCGAGCCGTTCGAGCGTGAGGTCGGCATTGAGCCGATAGAAGCCACCAACCGCACGCGGCGGCTCGCCGCCTTCGTCCTTCATCCCGAACACGAACGCGCCGAACGGATCGCAGCGGCCGTCGTTCAGCCGCGTCGGCAGATCGGATTCGACGTCGACGATCCGCGTGAACGCACCGCTGCGCAGGTCGAAGAACGCGAGATGCGTCGCGAGCCCGACGAGCAGCACGTCCGGATCGCCGGTCAGCGCGAAACACGCGAGCCGCTCGGGCATCGGCCAGTGCGCGAGGTCGGAACCGTCCGCGCGGCATCGCCACAAGCGCGCGCCTTCGATGTCCGTCCAGTACAGCGCGTGTGTCGCATCGCACCACGTCGCGCCTTCGCCGAGCGTGTTGCGGCTGTCGGCCAGCAGCGTCGCCGACGCGGCCGGATGAGTCTGTTGCATGCCGTCTCCCGATATCTGTCGCATGGATCCATCGCTTTCGCGAGCGGCGCGCTACCGGTCAGATCTTCATCGCGCGCCGCTGGTTGCGACGATACTGGTCGAACAGCACCGCGAGCAACAGAATTCCGCCGCGTATCAGATATTGGTAAAAGGTCGGTACGTTCAGCAGGCTCATCGCATCCTGCACGGAGCCCATGATCAGCACGCCGACCAGCACGCCGGAAATCGTCGCGACGCCGCCCGTCAGCGACACGCCGCCGAGCACGCACGCGGAGATCACGCCGAGCTCGAGGCCGACCGACGTCTTCGGATCGCCGAGGCTCATCCGCGACGCGAGCATCACGCCGGCAAAGCCCGTCACGAGCCCCTGCAGCACGAACACGGTGATCTTGATGCGCATCACCGGCAGCCCCGCGAGCAGCGCGGCCTCGCCGTTGCCGCCGACGGCCAGCACGTTCTTGCCGAATACCGTCTTGCGCAGCAGGAAGCCGAACACGACGAAGCCGATGATATTGCTCCAGATCGGATACGAAATGCCGAGGAACGAGCCGGACCCGAGTTCGAAGAAGCGCTCCTCGGAGATCATCACCGCGTCGCCGTTCGACGTGATGAACGCGAGCCCGCGCACGACTTCCATCATCGCGAGCGTGACGATCAGCGAATTGATCCGGTAGCGCGCGATCAGCACGCCGTTCACGAGCCCGACCGCACCGCCCGCGAGCACGCCGGCCACGATGCCGAACAGCACGCTGTGCGTCGCGGTGATCAGCGTCGACGCGACGACGCCCGAGAACGCGACGATCGACGCGACCGACAGGTCGACCTCGCCGAGCGCGAGCACGAACATCATCGTCACCGCGATCGAGCCGATCAGCGTGACCGACAGCAGCAGGCCCTGGATGTTGCGCGGCGTGAGGAAGTCCGGCACCGTCAGCGACAGCGTCGCGAACAGCACGAGAAACACCATCACGATGCCGGAGCGGTTGATCAGCTGCCACACGCCGCCGCGCGCCTTCATCGGCGCGGCAGCGGCATCGGGGGACGGGGAAGTACGTTGGGGTTGCATTGCCTGGCTCATATCTTTTGCATTCCGGTTGAACAGCAAGCCGCTAGCGCGGCAGCGCGAGCTTGATCAGCGCGTCGGGCGTCGCCTGCGCCTTCTCCACTTCGCCCGCGATCCGTCCTTCCTTCATCACGATGATCCGGTCCGACACGCCGATCACTTCGGCCAGATCGCTCGACACGAGGATCACCGTGCGGCCCGCTTCCGCGAGTTCGTAGAACAGGTTGTAGATTTCCGCGCGCGCGCCGACGTCGATGCCGCGCGTCGGCTCGTCCATCAAAAACACGTCGATGCGCTCGGCCAGCCAGCGCGCCAGCACGACCTTCTGCTGGTTGCCGCCGGACAGCGCGCCGATCGGCGTGTCGCCGTCGCGGGTCTTGATCGCGAGCCGCTCGATGTAGCGTTGCGCGAGCTCGCGCTCGCGCCGCTCGTCGAGCAGCATGCGCGCCGGGCTGAAATGCCGGCGCGCGCTGATGTTCAGGTTGTCGGCCACCGACGCGATCGCGACGATGCCTTCCTGCTTGCGGTCTTCCGGGCACAGCGCGATGCCGGCGCGCACCGCGTCGCGCGGGCTGGCAAACGCGACGCGCCGCCCGCCCAGCTCGACGTGCCCGGCGCTCGGGCGCGCCGCGCCGTACAGCAGCTTCATCAGCTCCGAACGGCCCGCGCCGACGAGCCCGAAAAAGCCGACGATCTCGCCGCGTCGCGCGGTGAACGACACGGGCTCCGACAGCCCGGGCCCCGCCAGCCCCTTTGCCTCGATCAGCACGTCGCCGGCCGCGCGCGGCCGGTAGCCGTACACGTCCTCGATCGAACGGCCGACCATGCAGCCGATCAGCCGGTCGCGATCGAGATCGGCGACCGAATCGAACGTGTCGATCCGGCGGCCGTCGCGAAACACGGTCACGCGGTCGCACAGTTCGTAGACTTCCTCCATCCGGTGCGTGACGTAGATGATCGCGCGGCCTTCCGCGCGCAGCGCGCGGATGATCCGGAACAGCTGCGTGGTCTCGCGAGCGGACAGCGAGCTCGTCGGTTCGTCGAACGCGATCACGCGCGCGTCGCGCATCAGTGCCTTGCCGATCTCGATCATCTGGCGCTGGCCGATCGACAGATACTTCACCGGAATGCCCGGATCGATATGCTCGCCGAGCCGCTCCAGCGCATCGAGCGCACGCGCGGCGAGCGCGCGCTCGTCGACCACGCCGAGCCGGCTCGGCAACTGCCCGAGCATCAGGTTCTCGGCGACCGTCAGCTCGGGCACCAGATGCAGCTCCTGGTAGATGATCGCGATGCCGGCTTCGAGCGCGGCGCGCGTCGACGCGAAGCGCTGCACCGTGCCGTTCAGCGTCAGCGTGCCGGCCTGCGGCTGGTTCACGCCGGACAGCACTTTCAGCAGCGTCGATTTCCCCGCGCCGTTCTCGCCCATCAGCCCGTGCACTTCGCCCGCGCGCACCGACAGCGACACGGCGTCGAGCGCACGCACGCCCGGGAACGTCACCGTGATGCCGTCGAGCGCGAGCAGCGGGCCGGCGGCCGCGCCGGCTTCAGCGTCGTCGTGGCGGGACACGGCCGTCATCGTCTGCATCGTCATTGCGTTTTCGCCCCTCGTGCTCAGATGCCCAGCTCGGCGCGCACGGCCTGCCAGTTCGCGCGCGTCATCAGCTTGCCGCTCGTCTGCGTGTCGGCCGCCGGCGTCTTGCCGTTGCGGATCCAGTCGACGAGGTTCTGCGTGCTGTCCTTGCCGTGGTTCGTCGAGCTGACCGCGATCGTCCCGTAGAAGCCGGTCGGCTCCTTCTTCTGGAACTCGGCGAACGCTTCGCCCGCGCCGTTGATGCCGACGCCGATCACGTCGGCCGCCGGGATGTGCAGTTGCTCGGTCGCGCGCACCGCGCCGAGCACGGTTTCCTCGTTCAACGCGTAGATCACCCATTTCTTCACGTTCGGATGCCGCGCGAGCACCGGCGCGGCCGCGCTGAAGCCGCCTTCGTCGTCGGTCGTCTTCTGCGGCGCGTCGAAGATGTTCTCCTTGCGGAAGCCGTTCGCGAGCAGCGCCTGCGTCGCGCCGTCGGTGCGCAGCTTCGCGGTCGGCAGCTCGTAGTTGGTGATGCGCAGCGCGCCGACTTCCTCAGGCTTCCAGCCGCGCCGCTTCATCTCGT
>Ga0207695_10001182_pt1 | contig 45064 bp, 39 predicted proteins | sample KBSC54metaG_FD_184354 | JGI IMG/M metagenome (GOLD analysis project Ga0207695, IMG submission 184354) | Corn rhizosphere microbial communities from Kellogg Biological Station, Michigan, USA - KBS C5-4 metaG (SPAdes) (version 2) | ecosystem: Host-associated > Plants > Roots > Rhizosphere > Soil...
GGCGACGTTCACGGAGATCCTGGGCCTGTACAAGCCGGGCTTCGACGACCGGGCATCCCCGGCGCCGGGGACCACGCGGGGCGCGGGCTACCTGCCCGGTTACACCAGCGACGATGACCGCGGGCGCGTGTATCGCAACCGCTTGCCCGACGGGGCGTGGAAGCGCGACACGCAGTACCTCGACTTCACGGCGGTGGTGCAGCCCGCCACCGTCCGCCTTCCCTCCAACGCGAAGATGGTCTGGTCGTTCGAGGATCCCGACGATCCCAGCAACGAGGGGCCCGACGTGCACGAGGAGGCGGGACGCCTGCTGGACCCCAACGACTACGGCGGCGTATCGAAGACGGGCGCCGCCGCCGGCGACAACGATCCCAGCGGCAAGACGAAGACGGTCCCGCACTTCTCTCAAATCGAGGCGAAGTACGCGCTATCGGGCAAGGAGACCGCCATCGACGCCGCCACGCGGACCACCCGCGTACGCTTCCACGTCAGCGACATCGCGGGGGACAACTTCCGCGTCAAGGCCGAGGTGAAGGCCGACCCGACGCTGGACGGCACGTTGCCCGCCGAGACGGGCCTGTTCACGGTCTGGGATCGCATCGATCTCGAGTACGTGAAGATGGCGTCCGCCGCCGAGCTGCCCGTCGACCAGATCGCCGCTCACTACGACATGGCGTGCGCCCAGGTCGACGTGTCGCTGAAGCGGGAGGTGCACGGTACCGCCGACAAGCACGTAATGGGCCGCAGTGACCACGCCGCACACGTGGCGTGCGATCGCTACAGCACCAAGACGCTGGGGCAATTCACCAAACAGGGACAGGGAGGCTGGTTCTTCATCGTGGCGGCGAATCGGCTGGTGCCTGCGGTGAATGCGACGGTCATGTGGGAAGGCGACGCCGAGTCGCAAGGGACGTTCGTCCGGCTGCCTCCTGGCATCACAGTTCCTAACGCGGGAGTGATCCGGGTGTTCGACCCCTCGAAGTCTGCTGGCCTTCCTTCACCCAAGCCCAATGACCGATCCCTGCATATCAAGTTCAGGGCGGGGAAGCAGATCGGACGCAACCTGTTCTTCGAGCCGCACGACTTTCACCGCCCGGAAGATCCAGACAATTCCTTCCTGGATGCGAACCTCGCGGATTACGGAATCCCCGCAGGCACCACCGTTCCAGTACAGATCCTCAGCGAAGGCGATGAAGCGATGGTGACGGCGGGGATCAGCCCCGGTGGCAGAACGGTAGGCACGAAGACCTTCTTCGGCGGACGCCTGATCATCTTCACGCAGTCGATGCCCGCCGGCGATTACATCCGTGTGCTTTGTCACGAGCTCTGTCATGCCTTCGACAACGCACACAAGTGCGGTAATTGGGACTGGCGCCTGCAGGCGGACCGGACGAGCTGTTGCATGAACTACTGGTTCCAGTTCGTTCTGGACAACAGCACGCCGAGAAAGCCGATAGCGTGGACGCAGGACAGAACCAGCGCCGACCTCTGCGGCGCGCACATTCGTCGAATGCGCGATTATCACCTCCAGGATAACCCGGGTCTGTCGTGGCCTTGACCCGCAGGCAGATGGTTTTTAGCGCGGCCGCATCAGCGGCCAGCGTTCTGGCGTGGCCTGGACAGGCCGCTCGAGGCTCGGCTGGACGGACCGCCGGCAAGTCAAAAGGAGCAAAGATGGAACCCGACCGAGAAACGCTGGACGGTGTCCTCAAGGTCGAGATCGTGGCCGCGCCTCTATATTTCATCGGCCTACCGATCATCGTCTCGGTCACGTGGAACAATGACACGACCGACGCGACGCTGTTTCGCATTCCCGCTCTGGATTTGACCTTCGACAAGGGCGGCCGCATCAGCGTCACTCTGACTCCGAAAGATACAGAGGGCGTCCCACTGGACAGTGGCTTCCCCCGCGGCGAGGAAGAGGAACGGGGCCTGACGATCGAACCGGGTACGAAGCGTCGCATGGTTTGTGACCTGTCGAACATGGGTGTGGTCTTTCACCCGGGCCAATACGACCTGACGTTGGCCCTGATCCACCCGGAGGTGTACCGGTCGAACACGGTCCCCATCCAGCTGATGCCACTCAACGCTGAAGACCGACACGAAGCCGATCGGTTGCGTCGGATGGGCGGCGAGGGCGGCCTGGACACCGGCGCCTGGCGATATTTTCTTGAACAGAATTCGAACGCCGTGAAGGTCGCGCAGCCCTTCAGCGCGGCGGCGAGGCAACAACTCGCGCTGCACCTATTTCTTCAGCGCGCGGTGTGGACCCCCGGTGGCGTCGCCCACATCGACCCGACGCCCCTGCATGCCATCCACGGTCCTCACCTCGACGCGGAGGTGGCGGCCCTGAAATACGAGATCATGCATGCCCGACACGATCCCCATGCGCCCAAAGCGCGGTCAGAAATGCTCGCGCGGTTTCCAGGCCTGCGGCACCGCAGCGAATCCGCCGATGCTGGGGAGGGTCAACTAGCGGAGTATCGCTCCTCCTTCGGAATCGCCAGTGACTTCTTCGGGCATAAAACACCCCATCCTTACGGGAGGTAGCCGTCCTCACGGGCAGCCGACGTCGATCGCCGGCGTGCCTGGAGGCGGTGTCAGCGTGAAGGCGTCGGGTGACGGCGGATCGTTCGCGGTGCGATCCTTGAACTTGATCTCGACGCCGTCGTCGTACGAGGACGCGCCCTCGGCGTAGTGGATCAGCTGCGGCAGCGACACGGCGCCGCGGCGGCTGGGCACGTCCACGAACTCCTCGAAGGCGACGCGCCAGATCGGCTTCTGCGCGCCGTCGACCGACGTGACGCCGACCAGCAGGGGCGCGCCCGTGTCGCGATGGCGGAAGTGATAGCGAAGCTGTCCGGCGGCGCCGGGGACGACCAGCACGTCGGTGCCCGTGTCGCCGTCCCAGTCGACGCTGTCGTTCGCGGCGTCGCCGTCGGGCAGCTTGGCGTCACCCAGGAAGATGGCCGCCACCTCGGCGGGCGACAGCGGGATGCGGATCAACGAAGCGATGTTGGCCGGACAGGCGGGACCGCGCCGCAGCTCGTTCTTGCGCACGTCCAGCAAGGCGAAGCGCTGGCCGTCGGTCGCCAGGATGGCGACCGTCCCCTGCAAGCTGACCTCCGCCTCCAGGCGCAGGCGCCCCGCGCGCTCCACCAACACCAGCACGGTGGCGCGCACGCGATCGCCGCCCAGCCAGCTGGTGGCGCGCGCCGAGCCGTTGATGCTGGTGACCGCCGCCTGGCGTGCCACCAGCATCCGCCGCAGCTCGGCGGGCGCGGGCGGGGGGTAGGCGCGTTCGATCGGCCCGTGGCGGGGACAGGCCCCGACCAGCAGGGGAAGCGCCAGCAAGGCCAGCAGCGACCCCAGCGACGGGCCCCGGGCCTCCCCGACCGCCTTCATGGCGCGCCCGCGGCCGGCTGCAGCTTGCGCAGGCGTGCCTGGATGTCGCGGGCGACCCGCTCGTCCGGATCGTGCTCCAGCGCCCGGCGGTAGGTGGCGGCGGCGCGATCGTTCTGGTTCTGCCGGCTGTAGAGCTCGGCCAGATGGGCCAGGATCTCCGGATCGCCCGGCTCGAGGCGATCGCCCTGGATCAGGAAGGTGGCCGCGCGCGCCAGGTCCCCCTGGCGCAGGTAAGCCCAGCCCAGGCTGTCGACGATCCCCCCGGCGCCCGGGTCCAGCACCATCGCCACCTGCAGCTGTCGCACGGCCAGCTTCAGATCGCCGCCGTGATCGGCTGCGACGAACCCGGCGAAGTTCAGGGCCTCGACGTTGCGGGGATCGCCCGCCAGGATCTTTCCCGCCTCGGCCAGGGCGGCGCGCCACTCGCCCCGCCGCTCGTCGATCGCGGCGTGCACCAGGATGAACCGCGGCTCGTCGGCGTGGCCCTGCATCGCCAGGTCCAGGCCCCGCAACGCGCGCACGGGATCGCCGCGCTTCTCGTCCAGCAGCGCGCGCGCCACGATCAGATCGGACATCCACCCGCGCGGGCGCGCGTCGCCGGCGCCGTCGGCCCCGGTCTTCGCCGCCTTGCCCGCCACCGCCGCGCCACCGCTGCCGCCCGCGCCCGCATCGGTCGCCGCCTCGGCGGTCGCCGCGGCGGTCGCCTCGTCGAGCGCCCGCTCCGCCTGCTCCAGCTGGCGCGCGCCCCCGGCCCGGCGCAGGGCCTCGGCGGCGCGCAGACGCGACTCGATGAAGTCGGGATCGCCCTTCGGCACCTTCAGCAGGCGCGTCGCCGCCCCGGCGTAGTCCTTGGCGTCGGCCAGCGCGCCACCCACCAGCAGCGCCACGTGGCCGGCCGGCACCCCGCGCTCCAGCGCCCGCTCGGCGGCCGCGCGGGCGCGCTCGGGCCGGCCCGCCGCGCGCTCGATGCGGACGATGGCGTCGACGGTGCTCTCGTCGATCACGTCCGGCGTCAGGCGGTCCGCCTCCTGGTCGGCGGCCGCCCGGTCGCCGCTGGCCACCAGCCACTTGAGGTACATCTCGCCCACGTCCAGCGAATCCTCCGCGCGCTCGAGCGCATCGCGGAACACGGCCTTCGCCTGGGCGGCGCGGCCCTGCGCCACGTGCAGCGCCGCCAGCACCAGCCGCGCGTCGATCTGCTCCGGCTCCAGCGCCAGCGCCTCCTTCAGCGCGGTCTCGGCCTCGTCCAGGCGCCCCTCGGCCCAGGCCATGGCCCCCAGCTCGACGCGGGCGCGGACGCTGTCGCGATCGGTGTCCGCCAGCACGCGGATGGTGGCGTGCGCCGCCGGCAGGTCCAGCGCCGCCAGCTGGGCGCTGGCCAGCGCCAGGTGCGTGGTCTCTATCTCCTCCATGTCGCCGTCCGACAGGGCCAGCGCGGCCGCCTCGCGGTACCGGCCCAGCGCCGTCCGGTCGTCGTGCCGGGCCTCGGCCAGGTGCGCCGCCGCGGCGTAGCCGGGCACGGTCGGCTCCAGGGCCAGCGAACGCTCCACCTCCTCCGCCGCGTCGTCCAGCTGGCCCAGCTGCAGCAGCACGTCGGCCAGCTGCGCCCGCACCTCGGGCGCCTGGTCATCCAGCGCCAGCACGCGCCGTAGCTCCCGCGCCGCCTCCTCCCAGTTCTGTTCCTCCTCGTACAGCTGCGCGCGCGCGTAGTGCGCGTACGCGTCGGGCCCGATGGCGCGGCTGATCACCACCTGGCCGTTCACGATCTTGCTGACGGGCGGCGGCGCGGACGCACATCCCAGCGCGCCCAGGGTGCCGCAAGCGACCAGCAGCAGGCGCCGGACTCTCAAAGCGGGATGTTTCCGTGCTTCTTGGGGGGGTTCTGATCGCGCTTGTTCGCCAGCAACGCCAGGCCCCCACACAGTCGGGCCCGCGTGTCCCGCGGGCGGATCACCTCGTCGACGTACCCTAGCTCGGCCGCGATGTAGGGGCTGGCGAACTTCTGGCGGTACTCCGCCGCGTAGCGGGCGCGCGCCGCCGCCGGATCTGCTGCCTGGCCCAGCTCTTCGCGAAACACGATGTTGACGGCCCCCTCCGGACCCATCACGGCGATCTCGGCCGTGGGGAAGGCGAAGTTGAGGTCGCCCCGGATGTGCTTGGATGACATCACGTCGTAGGCCCCGCCGTACGCCTTGCGCGTGATGACGGTCAGCTTGGGGACCGTCGCCTCGGCGTAGGCGTACAGCAGCTTCGCGCCGTGCTTGATGATGCCGCCGAACTCCTGCGCGGTGCCGGGCAGGAAGCCGGGCACGTCCACGAAGGTGACGATGGGGATGTTGAAGCAGTCGCAGAAGCGGACGAACCGCGCCGCCTTCAGCGAGGCCGCGATGTCCAGGCATCCCGCCAGGTGCAGCGGCTGGTTGGCCACGATGCCGACGGGCCGACCGTCCAGGCGGGCGAACGCCACCACGATGTTGGGCGCGTGCTCGGGCTGGATCTCGAACAGGTAGCCGTCGTCGACGATCCGGCGCAGCAGATCCTTCATGTCGTACGACTTCGACGGCTCGGCCGGGATCAGCGCGTCCAGCCCGCCGTCGGCCGCCGGCACCTTCCCCTGCGGAGGGCGGCGCGGAGGATCTTCCCGGTTGTTCTGGGGCAGGAAGGTCAGCAGCTCGCGCAGGGCCTGCAGGCAGGCGTCCTCGTCGCTGAACGCGCGGTGGGCCACGCCCGAGCGCGCCGCGTGCGTGTGGGCCCCCCCCAGCTCCTCCTTCGTCACCTCCTCGTGCGTGACCGCGCGGATGACGTCGGGGCCGGTGATGAACATGTGACTGGTCGACTCGACCATGAAGATGAAGTCGGTGATGGCCGGCGAGTACACGGCGCCGCCGGCGCACGGCCCCAGCACCGCCGAGAGCTGCGGCACCACGCCGGAGGCCAGCGTGTTGCGCAGAAAGATGTCGGCGTAGCCGGCCAGCGACGCGACGCCCTCTTGGATGCGCGCCCCGCCCGAGTCGTTCAGCCCGATGATGGGCGCGCCCACCTTCATGGCCAGGTCCATCACCTTGCAGATCTTGCCCGCGTAGGCCTCGGACAGCGAGCCCCCGAACACGGTGAAGTCCTGCGCGAACAGGAACACCGGGCGTCCGTGGATGCGGGCATGACCGGTCACCACGCCGTCGCCCGGGATCTTCTGCTCCGCCATCCCGAAGTCGGTCGAGCGGTGGGTGACCAGCTTGTCCAGCTCGACGAAGCTGTCCGGATCGCACAGCCGGGCGATGCGCTCGCGGGCGGTCAGCTTGCCGGCCTGGTGCTGCTTGTCGACGCGCGCCTGACCGCCGCCGGCCAGGGCCTGGCGTTCGCGCTCGGCCAGGGCCGCGAACGGCTCGGCGTCCGACTTCACGGACCCAGGCGAAGAAACCGTCGGCTCACTCATGACCGTTTCATACCGCAAAGGCCGCGCGGGCGCGGGCGCGTCATTTGCCGGCCCAGGGCGGCGGCGGCGCCTCGATGGTCACCGGTCGGGCCGTCGCCGGATGCGTGAACGAGACCGCCGCCGCGTGCAGGTGCAGGCGCGGCAGGCCCGTGCCAGGAAGCGGGTCGTCGGCCGCCGGCCGACTGGAGAAGTCCGGATCGTAGCGATCGTCGCCCACGATGGGGAAGCCGGCTGCCGCCAGGTGGGCGCGCACCTGATGCGCCCGTCCCGCGTGCAGGCGCGCCTCCAGCAACGACGTGTCCCGCCGTCGCGTCAACACGCTCCAGCGCGTCTGCGCGGGCAGGGGATTGCGGCCCCCGTCCAGCTGGACCTTGGCCCCGCGGCGCCCCCTGCGACCGATGGCCGCGCTGATCTGACCGTCGCCGGGCGGATGTCCCCACACCTCGGCCAGGTACCGCTTCTGACAATCGGGGGCGCGCAACGCCGCCCGCAGGGCCAGCCAGGCCGCCCGATCGCGCGCCGCCAGCAGCACGCCGCTGGTGCCCGTGTCCAGGCGATGACCGAGCCCGCCCTCGCGCGGATCCTCCGAAGCGCCGGCGCACTCGGGGTAGCGCGCGGCGATGGCGTTCGCCGCGGTGCCGCGCTCGCCGGCGCGCAGCGGATGGGACGGCATGCCCGCCGGCTTGTCGATCGCGATCAACGAGCCGTCCTCGTACAGAAGGGACACGCCCGCGGATGGGTCGGCGACCAGGACGCCGGCCGCCGCCAGGCTGTCGATCGACACGCGCGCCCCGGCGGCCAGCGTCGTGCCTTTGCGCCGGCGCTGGCCATCGACGCGGACCGCACCCGCCTCGATCCTCCGCCGCGCTTCGCCCACGCTGACGCCCAGTCGGCGGCTCACGAACGCGTCCAGGCGCTCCCCCGCCTCCTCGGGCGCGACCTGATGGTCGCCGTCGCCGCCGGTCACTTCTTCTTCGCGGCCGGCTTGCTGGCGACGGTCGGCTTGCCCTCGCCCCGGGCGGTTTTGCCCTCGGACTTGTCGGCCTTGCCCTTGGCCTTGGGCTCGTCCTTCGCGCGCGCCTCGAAGGGCGGCGGCGCGGTGGCGCGCGTCCCGCTCTTCGCCTTGCCCTCGTCCTTTCGCTTCGCGGCGCTCGCTTCGAAGGGAGGAGGCGTCGTGGACCGCAGGGCCACCTCCTTGCCCGTTTTCACCGGTGCCAGCTTGCCCGCGCCCCGCTCCGCCTTGCCGGCGGGCAGCGGCGCCGCCCCGCGCGCCACGCCGCTGATTCCCCGATCGCGGCGGGCAGACCCCGCCATGCCCTGCGCCACGTCGCGCGACGGCTCCCCGATCGGCGCGTACACGACGACCTTCTGCCCGTCGCGCAGCTCGGTGTTGTACGAGAAGCGGTTGATGCGCGCCAGATCGCCGACGGTCAGTCCGTAGCGCCGTCCCAGCTTCGCCAGCGTGTCGCCCGACTTCGTCTCCACCACCAGCCGGCGCTTTCCCCGGCGCGCCGCCTCCAGCTCGAGGAACTCGTCCGACCCCAGCGTCACCACCTTCACGCGCGCCGAATCCAGCAGCACGATGGCGGTGGGATCGAAGTCCTTCCGCACGAACACCTGCAGCACCATCTTCGGGTGCAGCTTCGCGTCCGGGTCCAGGTTGTTCCACTCGATCAGATCGTCGGTGCGCACGCCCAGCGCGTCCGCGATGCCGTCCAGCGTGTCGCCCTCGCGCGTCTGATAGAAGACGCGCTCGCGTCCCTCGTAGTTGAAGACGCGATCGGGGACCGCGACCAGGATCTCGTCGCCGTCGCTGGTCGTCGCCGCGCCGTCGCCGCTGGGCGAGGCGGCCGCCAGGCGGGCGGCGGCCTCGGCCGCGTCTCGTTGCGCGGCCGCCTTGTCGCCCTTTCTGTCGGATTTGTGCGGGACGACGATGGCGATGCCCGCGTGCAGCTCGCTCGAGTCCTTCACGCCGTTTAGGCGGCGTAGCTCGCGCGCCGTCGTGCCGTGCGCGCGCGCCACGTCGTCCAGCCCCTCGCCGAAGCGCAACGTCACCGTGTCCAGCCGGTCGACCGCGCCACGCGAGCGCTCGAACGCCTCCGCGAACGCTGGCGTCGTCCCCACCGGGATGCGCACGGCGACCGCGCCGCGATCGGGCGGTATGCGGTCACGCGCGATCTGCGGGTTCAGGGCCTGCAGCACCTCGGGCTTCGTCCGCGCCGCGCGCGCCACGGTGGCCAGCGTCGTCCCCGCCGGCACCTCGACCGTCTCGTACGCGAACGGCGGATCGGGCACCACGTCGCTGAACCCGAACGCTTGCAGGTTGTGGCCCACGATGGCGGCCGCCATGATCTTCGGAACGTAAAGGCTCGACTCCCAGGGCAGGCCCGCCTCGTGGCGGCACAGCTCCCAGTAGTCGTTGGTGTTGTAGCGGGTGATCGACTTCAGCACCGCGCCGTAGCCGGCGTTGTAAGCCGCGAACACCAGCGGCCACGAGTTGAACCGGACGTACAGATCTTTCAGGTAGCGCGCCGCCGCCTCCGCGGACTTCTCCGGATCACGGCGGGCGTCGATCCAGTAGCCGACCTCCAGGCCGTACGCGCGGGCCGCGCCGGGCATGAACTGCCAGACGCCCCCCGCGCCCACCCGCGAGCGCGCGCCGGTGTCGAACCCGCTCTCGACCATGGCCACGTACAGCAGATCCTTCGGCAGGCCCTCGCGCGCCAGCGCCACCTCGATCAGCGACCGGTAGCGCCCGGCGCGGCGCAGCCAGTTCGTCATGACGGCGCGCCCGCGCGTGTCGTTCTTGAAGTAGTCCAGGTACCGCAGCACCTGGGGATCCCAGCGCACCGGCAGGTCGGGCAGCTTCAGGCCGCGCAGCCACTCCGAGTCGGGCGGCGCGCCCGACCGTTCGCGCGCGGTCGGCCCGCCGGCACCGTCCGGCGAGCGCAGGACCTCGGGCACGTCGCCCGAGCCGTCCCAGCGACCGGGCAGCGACGGCTGCGGCTCGCTGGGCGTGTCCCAGCTCCCCTCGTCGTCGGAGGCGGTGCCCCGGCCGTGGGGAAAGGACTCCTCCTCGAAGCGCCGTAGCTCGCCCAGCTCGGGGCTCTCGCTTGAGTCGTCCAGCGCGACGCCACGGACGGCGCGGCGCTCGTTCTGACTTTCCTCGGGCGAGGCGGCCGGGCCATTGCCGCTGGCCTTCTTGCCGGCCGCGGCCTTCGCGGCGGGCGCCGCGCGCGTCACGCCGGCGGCGCCCAGGCCACCCAGCGCCATCAGCGCCGCGGTCAGCCAGGACAGCGGACGCGCCGAACGGCGGCCGACCGTCCGTGATATCCGCCGGGCCCGTGACGTTCGGGTCGCCATGAACACCCGATCGTAGCGAAGTAAAGGTCAGGCGCCAAAAAAGCTGCCTGACACGCCAGGCCGAGCAGCGGCCGCGCCGACGGGGCGCCGCCGCTCCACGGCCGCATTCGCCGCATTCGCGTCCTTGCGACAGTTCGCGCCTGCGCTAGACTGCCGGGATGCCTTTCGGCATGGGCTTCGGCGAACTGGTTCTGATCCTGATCATCGTGATGGTCGTGTTCGGCGCGACCAAGCTGCCGCAGCTCGGCGATGGCCTCGGCAAGGCCATCAAGAATTTCAAGCGCTCCGTCGGGTCGCTGAACGAGATCGACGTGACCCCGCGCGCAGCTCCGGCCGAGCCGCCCGCCGACGCGAAGCCGGCTGCTCCGACGGACAGCGCCCACAAGCCGTAGGGCGCCCGCTCGCGATTACGGCGTCTGGGGCGCCGGGGGTGCGCCGTTCGGAACGCCGGGCGTCGGGGGCGCGCCACCCAGGGCGGCGATACCACCCTGGATGATCTTGCGCAGCCCCGCCACCGTCAGGCGCGGGGTCTTCTTCTCTTCCTCGAAGATGATCTGCGCCAGGGTGGCGGTGGTCAGATCGGCGCGTGTCGTGTTGTCCACCACTTTGACATCGTCGCCCGCCCGCACCATCGCTGCGATGTGATCCAGCGTGACGTAGCGGCTGTCGCGGGTGTCGTACAACTTCCGGTTCGCGTAGCGCTTAATCGTCCGGGCCGTCGTCATTGGAGAATTGTGTCACGACTAAAAAAACGCGTCAATAATGTAAGATGTCAGACAATAAAGCTTCGATGAACCGACGAATCCGAGCAAAATCGATAACTTAGCAATGTTGCGAAACTGCTAAGTTCCGCGAGCTCCGAAAATCGGCTGGCCGATTGCGGCACAGGACACCGTCAAGAACCGTTACAGGTCGAGGCCGGCGGACAGGGAAACGGCCTTCTGGCTGCCGCTCTGGTCGTCGGCCGCCCCCATCGCGGCGTGGGCATCGCTGCTGCCGCCCGCGGTCGTCCAGGAGAATTGTCCGACCAGGAAAAGCTTCCACAGCTTCAGCTTGGCGCCGCCGAACCATCGGCTGCGCGTGATCAACGACTGGGAGGGGAAGCGGAAGTTCGCGCCGTAATCGGCCGACGTGCCCGCTTGCGCCTGACAGGACCGGGGCAAGGCGGCGCTGCTGGACGCGTTCGTCGCGGCGACGGTGGCCGCGTCGCAGTCCGGCGTCGCGTCGACCACACCGCTGGCGGCGTCGATCAACAGCGCGTTCCAGCCCAGGTAGGGTTCCAGCTGCCAGGTTCCCGCGATGCCGAAGCGCTTCGATATCGACACGTCCAGGCTGTAGACGTGCAGGCTGACCTGGTCGGTGCCCAGCAGATCGGACACGCCGGCACGCATGGCCAGCGACGGCAGCGGCAGGTCATGGAACCCCTCGTTCACGGCGAACCGCAGGTAGCCCTGCACCGCCCACATCCCCGACTGCAGCACGTTCACCGCGCCGCCGCCCAGCTCGAACGATGCCGGCAGCCCCTTGCGCACGAACCCGCCGACGGTGGTCAGCCAGGACGACGGACGTGACAGGTTGGGATTGTTGGGTTGCACGCCCTGGACGCCGTTCCAGAACGACTTGCCGCCGCTGATCTGCGTGACGTCCAGGTCCGCGGACAGCTGGATGCCCGCGAAGCCCAGGGTGTCGGCGGGCGTTTGCAGCCGGGGCGCCACGACGGTGCCCAGCTCGGACATCAGGCTGCGAAAGCGCGTGTTCGCGCCCGCGTCCAGCGCGACCGTCGTACGCGTCGGCGTCTGCGTCACCCAGCCGCAGCCGTTCCCTTGCGAGGTGTCGCACAGGTTGATCAGGCGAAGGTCGTTGCGGTCCGCGCGGGCCGCCCGCGTCCCCAGCAGCGCCGACCCGAGCACGAGCAGGCCGAGGCCTCGGGCCAGCGGGCGCGCGCCGAGCGGCGTGCGCCATCCCAGCCCCGGCACGCCTCGCAACGGTCGCCTGGCCATGAGTCGCTACGGTACGGTCCCCCGGGAAACAGTGTCAAGGCGCCGGGTACCGCGGCGGCGATCCTTTCGTCTCCGTCCCGCTCCCCTCGCCGATCGCCTTCGCTCGCGCGTCGCGATCTGGCCCCGGCCTTCGCCGGAAGGCGCGCTGGCCCGTCGTGGCCGCCGTGGCGGCCACGATGGGCCGCTGCTAGGGTGCCGGCGTGGGAGAACTGACGTTCACCGTGCTCGCCTTCGCGCTGGGCGGCATCACCGCCGTGGCGGCGCTGGCTGTCCCCGAGCTGCAACGGACCGGGGTCACGATCGCCCTGTGCGCCATCCTGGCGCTGGGGATGGCCGGACTGTACGCGCGGCCCTTCGAGCGCTTCGCGGGCCTGCGCTACCTGAACCGGGGTGCGGGGGCGCGCCGCGGCCGCGGTCTGCTGGTCGCCACGATCGTGTCCCTGCTGGTGGGCCTGGGCGGCGGGGCGCTGTTCGTCGCCACGCGCGGTCGGGCGCGCGCGCTGGAGACGGTGGGCGTGCTGGCCATCCTGACCGGCGCCCTGGCGTTCGTCGTCTGCCTGCTGTTGCGCCTGTTCTCGGTCTTCACGACGGTGTCGACGATGGGGGTGGCGCTGGGCGTGCAATCGCTGATCGTCGTGCTGGGCGTGACCAGCGGATTTCAGCGCGAGTTCCAGGACAAGGTGCTGGCGCTGAACGCCCACCTGATCGTGATCCCCTACGGCGACGTGGACGTGGACAGCGCCGAGGCCGACGAGATCCAGGCCAAGCTGGCCGACCTGCCGGGCGTGGTGCGGCGGGCGAAGTTCCTGTTCTCGGCCGGCGAGGTGATGGTGGGCAGCATCGGCGCGAACCTGAAGGGAATCGACCTGGCGCAGGGCGCGGACGATCTGCGACACACGCTGCTGGACGGTCGCGTCGAGGATCTGGCGGGCTCGTTGCCGTGCAACATGCCCCGGACCCCGTCGGCGACGGCGGCCGGCGCCGGCGGGTCCATGCCCGCGAACGGCAACATCGCGCTGGGGGTCGAGCTGGCGCACAAGCTTCACCTGAAGGTGGGCGACTGCGTGTCGATCATGGTGCCGTTCAGCGAGACGAACGGCGCGGTCCCGCCGTCGTTCCTGTTTCGCGTGGTGGGCCGCTTCCGCATGGGCTTCAACGAGTACGACACGCGGCTGGCGTACGTCAGCCTGGACGACGCGCGCAAGCTGGGCAGCGTGCGCCAGTCGGTGTTCGGGGTCGAGCTGCGCTTCGCCGACGCGAACCAGGCCATCGGCATGGCGAAGGAGGTCCGGCGCCGCCTGCCCGGTCCCTACCGCGTGGTCGACTGGCAAGAGCTGAACCACAACCTGTTCACGGCGCTGAAGACGCAGAAGGTGGCCATCTCGCTGCTGCTGGTGCTGATCATCCTGGTGGCGGCGTTCAACATCATCGCGTCGCTGACCATGATCGTGCTGTCGAAGGTGCGTGAGATCGCCATCCTCGGCTCGATGGGGGCGCGCGCCGGCATGCTGGCGCGCCTGTTCCTGGTGGCCGGCACCAGCGTGGGCGCGGTGGGCACGATCATCGGCATCGGCTGCGGGCTGCTGGTGTGCGGGCTGGCGCAGGCCTACGGATACCCGCTGGACCCGAAGGTCTACTTGATCGGGCAGCTGCCGGTGCAGATCGCCCCGCGCGAGATCGTCGCCGTCGCCGCGGCCACGCTGGCTATCTGCGTGCTGGCGACCCTGTACCCGTCGCTGCGCGCCAGCAAGCTGCGCGCGGTCGACGGGTTGCGCCACACCTGACCCGGGGCGGCCGTCCGAAATAGTTCGTAACCTGGGGCCGCGGACCTTCTCTGGAACAGCATGGCGTCACCCGCTGATCCCCGCCCGCCGCTACCCGTACCGGCCCCGCCGGTGCTGGAGACCTCGGACGAGGAGCTGGTGGAGCGGGTCCGGCAGGGCGACCGCCTGGCCTTCGAGCTGCTGATGCGCCGGAACAACCGCCGCGTCTACCGCGCGGTGCGGGCCGTGCTGCGCGAGGGGGCCGACGTCGAGGAGGTCATGCAGCAGACCTACACGCTGGCGTTCACGCACCTGGATCAGTTCCAGGGCCATGCGCGCTGGTCGACGTGGGTGTGCCGGATCGCCTTCAACGAGGCGCTGGCGCGCGTGCGACAACGCGGTCGGTTCGTCTCCATCGAGGCCTCCGAGGGGACCGTCCCCGAGGCATGGCGGTCCCCCACGCCCGATCCCGAACGACAGCTGCGCGCGCGCGAGCTGGGGCGCCTTGTCGAAGAAACGATCGACGGCATGCCGGACATCTATCGCAGCGTGATGATCTTCCGGGAGATCGAGGGGCTGACCACGCTGGAGACGGCGGCCATCCTCGAGGTCGAGGAGAACGTCGTGAAGACGCGCCTGCACCGCGCGCGGGCGCTGTTGCGCGACGGGATCGAGCGGCGCATCGGGCAGCAGGTGGACGACGCGTACGCCTTCGAAGCGCGCCGCTGCGACCGGGTCGTGGCGGCGGTGCTGGCGCGACTGGCGCAAATCGCCCCGCCCCGCTGATCGCGCGTCACCTTTGCCGGCCTCGTTCCTCCATGGGCTGCGCCGGCGAGGCGCGCCCCCGAGCGCCTCGTCTTCCGGCGTTAGAGCCAAGGAGAACGAGATGACCGAATCGAGAATGCATGGATCCGTCCTGGTTTCCGCCGTCGCGCTGGCGCTGGCCGTGGCGACCGCCGGGTGCGCCAGCAGCAACGAATCCGCGCCGGCGACGGCGGCGACCCCCGCCACGACCGCGGCGGCGCCGGCGACGTTCGCGGAGCAAGTGGCCGCGGGCCAGGCGGCCTACGGCGCGAACTGCGCCAGCTGCCACGGCGACGCGGGCCAAGGCGGCAAGGGGCCGCGCGTGGTCGGCCTGGCGCAGGGGGCGTTGCCGCTGGACCCGCCGGCGGACCGCAAGTTCCGAAAGTCGCGCTTCGTGACGGTCGGCGACGTCGCCGACTTCGCCGTCGCGAACATGCCTCCGGGCAAGGGCGGCAGCCTGCCCGCCGAGCAGTACTGGGCCATCCTCGCCTTCGATCTGCATGCGAACGGGATCGACCTGCCGCAGCCGCTGACGGCCGAGGCGGCCAAGACGCTGACGATTCCGCGCTGAGCGCGGGAGATCTCGTCCGGACCCCACCGGCGACCGCGTGCGCCTGACCGTTCGCTTCACGCGGTCGGCGCGGCGGTCACCCGGAGGGTCGGCCCGGGAGCTTCAGGCGGCCGGGGGCTTCGGCGGCTTCGCCGCGGGCCTGGCAGCGGCCGGCTTGCTGGCGGGCTTGCTGGTGCCGGCGGCCGCGGCGCGCGCGGCCTTGCCCTCCGGCGAGTTGTAGGCGCTGCGGTACTCGTGACGGCGCCGGCGACGGGCGGCCTCGGCGGCGGTGGTGGGACGGTTGCGTTTGCTCATGGCGGCGCAGATTAGCAGCTTTCAGCCAGGTTCGCGGGGCTCTCCCCGCTGGGGTTGGCGGCCCTGCCCTCGATCGCCGCCCGGCAGCGGGCGCCTCATCCGTTCACGACCGGGATGGGACTGAACCGCCGCCGCGCCGCCCGACGGTTCGAACAGCAGCGCCGGCCGCCACCCGTCTCGCCACGCCAGCACCAGCACGACGGCCAACGCGGTGCCGAACAGCGCCTCGCGCAGCGCGCTCGCGCGCATCTGGCGCTTGAGGCCCACCAGGACGGGTCCCTCGCCCGGGTGGTCGCGCATCGCCCACCTGAACAGCGCCAGAAAGAATCGCGCGGAACCGAAGATGGCCCAGGCTGGGCGGCGGGGGTGCCGCGGCAGGGTCTGGCGAACCGCCGCCGGCAACGCGCCCATCACGCGCATCAGCAGGGGCACCTGCCACAGGATCTCGGCCGCGTAAGGAATCGCCACGGCGCAGGCGATCAGCGTCCACCTGATCTGCGCGTCCATGCGTCATCGGCACAGCAGCCGGCGTGCCAGTGAGAAAAGCGGCCGGCCTGGGCCTACCGCGAACGCGCGCGCGCACCTTCTGGCAGGGGCGCGCGGGCCCGGCTGCCAAACAGGCAACGCCAGCTACATCTTGCGGGGCGCTTCGATGTTCGTGGGCGTGGCCGCGGCCGAGGCGGCGGGATCGCCGACGTCCTTGGCGCCGCCCTTCGTGTCGTACTTGGAAGGGCACTTCGCCATGATGCCGTCCGGCACCACCGACAGGACGTTGTCGGGTCCCAGCGTCCCCTTCGCGACCACCTCGGCCCCCGACTTGAACGTGTCGGGAACGATCCCCGAATAGACCGCCGTGATGACGGCCGCCGGGCGCGGCGCGCGGCTCTCGATCTTGAAGCGGTACTGCAGCGTGCCCTTCGCCTGCTCGATCGAGCCGGCCGCGACGTTGCCGTGAACTTGCAGGCGCTTGCCGCGCACGGCGTCCGGCGCTGCCATCACCTCGTCGACGTGCTTGTAGTACTCGGCGCCTTCCTTCATCGAGCGGGTCAGCAGGAAGCCGACCGCCGCCGTGACCACCACCACCGACAGGACAATCTTCAACGCGGCGCCGCGGGTAGCGGCTGGGGCCGGGGCGCTCGGGGTCATGCGATGAATGGTAGCCGCACGCCCCCCGGATTCAAGGTCGGCGCGCGGCGTGACTCAAGCGCCGCGCCCGGCGGGATTCTTGCCCAGCGCGGCCAGCTCGTGGAAATAGCGGCAGAACATCTCCATCCCGCCCGAGGCCTGGCCCCAGTCGTAGTTCTCGTTGATGGCGTGATAGCCGTGCTCGGGCAGCGACAGGCCCATGAAAATGACCGGCGCTTTCAGCAACTTCCGCATGGTCAACACGGCGCCGATCGAGCCCCCCTCGCGCGTGAAGCCCGGCTCCTTCCCGAACGTGTCGCGCATCGCCCGCACGGCCGCGCCGTTGTACGGCCCGCCCAGCGGCGCCAGATAAGGCGCCAGCGACGCCTCGTGCTCGACGCGCGCGTCGGGCAGCTGCTTCTTGATGAACGCCTTGATCAGCCGGAACACCTTCGCCGGATCCTGATCGGGCACCAGGCGCGTCGACAGCTTGGCCTCGGCGCGGTGGGGCACGATCGTCTTGATGCCGGGTCCGCTGTAGCCGCCCACGATGCCGTGCACCTCGAACGTGGGCTGCGCCATGATCGACTCCATCACGCGCAGGTCGTCCGCGTGCGGGCGAAGGCTGGTCAGCTCGTGCGCGGCCTTGAATCGCCTGGACGAGAAGCCCGCGCGCCCGAAGCCGGCCCGCTCGGCCGCAGTCAGCTTGCGCACGTCGTCGTAGAAGCCGGGGATCTTCACGCGGCCCGTGCGGGCGTCGACGCACGCGGCGACCAGCGCGGCCAGCTCGGCGACCGGGTTGCGCGCGGCGCCGCCGGTGGTGCCCGAGTGCACGTCCTTCGCCCCCGTCTGCAGGCTGACCGTGAAGCCCATCAGCCCGCGCAGCCCGTAGGGGATCGACGGCTTGCCCGCGGCCGTCCAGATGGTGTCGGAGACGACCACCGACTCGGTCACGAACCCCGGCGCCCCGGCCCCGCCCGCGATGGCGCTGGCCAGGCCGCGCGCGAAGTTGGGGCTGCCGATCTCCTCTTCCAGCTCCCACAGGAACTGCACGTTCACGCGGGCGTCCGTCTCCAGGGCCAGCTTCGCGCCGTAAAGCGCGGTCAGCGCCGGGCCCTTGTCGTCGGTGGAGCCGCGGGCGACGTAGCGGTCGCCATCGCGCGTGAACGTGAACGGGGGCGACCTCCACTCCGCCGCGTCCGCCGGCTGCACGTCCAGGTGGTTGTAGACGGTCACCGTCGGGAACGACGGATCGCGCATCACCCGGCCCAGCACCAGCGGGAAGCCGCCCGTGTCGATGACGTCCACGCGCGCGCCCAGCTCGTCCAGCGCGGCGCGCGCGGCGGCCACGCAGCGATCCATCTCGGGGCGGCGCGTGGGATCCATGCTGACGGTGGGGATCTCCACGAACGCGGCCAGCTTCTCCTCGAAGGCGCCCCGCCAACCGGCGATGCGGGCGCGCGCGGCCTTGACGTCGATCATGGCGCGCGATTATGCGCGCCGCCGTGCCGATGCGAAAGCAGGAGTGACGCTGGCGAGCCGACCAGCAGGCTCAGCCCCCGATCTGCACCATCGCCTTGCGCGGGCCGCCGATGCCCAGCAGCCCGAACTGGTGGCCGTCGCGCTTGGCGCCGATCGCGGCGCGGATCGCTTCGACGACGGCGCCTTCGCCGCCGGCCCGCAGCGCGGCGCGCAGATCGGTCGCGTCGTCGTGGCCCAGGCAGGTGTGCAGGTCGCCGCTCGCCGACAGGCGGACGCGGTTGCAGGTGTCGCAGAAGTGCTCGGTCAACGGCGAGATGACGCCGAAGCGCTGCGGGCCGGCGTCATCCGTTTCCAGCCGCCAGTAGCGCGCCGGCCCGGCGCCCGACGCCGGTCCATCCGCCGGCTCGGCCACCAGCCGTCCGCCGGGGACGCTGGCGGCGATGGTGGCGCGGATCTCGGCGGCGCCCAGGAACGTGCCGGGGACGAACAGCGCGCCGTCGGCCATGGGCATCTGCTCGATGAAGCGGGGGATCAGCCCGCGCTCCCAGGCATACGCGCAGATGGCGGGCAGCTCGTCGTCGTTGAACCCGCGCACCGCGACGGCGTTCAGCTTGATGGAACGAAAGCCGGCCGCGCGCGCCGCCTCGATCCCCGCCCGCACGCGCAGCACGTCACCGCCGCGCGTGATGCGCGCGAAGCGCGCGGGCTGCAGGGAATCGACGCTGACGTTCAGGCGGTCGACGCCCGCCGCGCGCAGCGGCGCCGCCAGCTCGACCAGCCGCAGGCCGTTCGTCGACAGGGCCAGGTCCTCGATGCCGGGGATGGCGCGCAACATCGTCACCAGCTGCGGCAGCTCGCGGCGCAGCGTGGGCTCGCCGCCGGTCAGGCGCAGCCGCCGCACGCCCAGCCGCGCGAAGGACCGCACCAGCGCCACGATCTCCTCGAACGACAGCACGTCGCTGCGTTCCAGGTGCTCGACGCCAGCCTCGGGGATGCAGTAGGTGCAGCGCAGGTTGCAGCGGTCGGTGACCGACAGGCGCAGGTACTCGACCTGGCGAAGCTGGCGGTCCACCAGCGGCGGCATCGCCTCGCCGGGGGCCGGCGCCGCGGGGCGCTCAGCCAGCGCCGTGCTCATGTCGCTCCGGGGGCGCCGCGCGCGGGGGCGGCTTCAGTTGCCCGATCAGGTGGCGCAGCTCGGGCAGGATCAGCTTGCCCAGGGCCAGCTGCACGGCGGCGGGCGAGCCGGGCATGGCGAACACCGCCACCTGGCCGATCGTCCCCCCGGCGGCGCGCGAGAGCATCGCCGCCGCGCCCACCTCGGCGAACGACAGCATGCGGAACAGCTCGCCGAAACCCTCCAGCCGGCGCTCGAACAGCGGCGACAGCGCCTCGACGGTGGCGTCGCGACCCGCCACCCCGGTGCCGCCCGTCAGCAGCACGGCGTCCACGTCTCGACCGTCGACCAGCCCGCGGACGAGGGCCGCGATCTCCGCCGGCTCGTCTCGCACCAGCTCGCGGCGCGTGACGTGAAAGCCCGCCTTCTGCGTCAGCGCCTCGGCCAGGCTGCCGCTCTCGTCGGTCTGCAGCGTCCTGCTATCCGACACGGTGATGACGGCGACGCGGATGTCCGCCGGCGACGGACCGGCCTGCCGATGGTGCGAGGCGCTCACCCGGGGCATCCTAGCAGCACCGTCCCGGCAAGGCCGGCGCCCCGGTGCACCGTCGAGGCGCGGCGGGGACCAGTGGGACGACAAGCGGCCCTGCCCCGTGCGCGCCGTAGCGTTGACGGATCCGGCGGCCGCATGGCATGACCAGCGGATGTCTCTGTTTTCGTCTCTGAAGGACGCGGTCATCGGCCAGGCGATGCGGGTGGCCACGGATCCGCGCCTGACCAAGGTCGCCAGCAACCCGCGCGTGATGGGGGCGGCGATGCGCGCGCTCAGCCTGGGCGGCACCGTCAAGAGCGAGGTGTCCAAGGCGACGCGCCTGGCGGCCGGTATGTTCGGCATCGCGACCGAGGAAGAAGTGGCCACGCTGCGCACCACCATCCAGACGCTGGAAGACACGGTCGCCACGCTGGAGGCGGAAGCCCGGGCGGCCCGGCGCACGCCGCCAGGGCCGTGACGCCGGCGCGGCGTGCGCCGTCGCCTTCCTGACGTCCCGCCTCCGGGTGTCGCGACCGGATCCCGAGCCCCCGCCGCGGGTCCGTCGCGGGCCCCCGAGTTAGCTGATACGCTTGATCTCGTCAGGTCTCTCGCGTGCTCGCGAGGCCGGCGGGGCCATGTCGCCTCCTTCACCTCCCGAACATAGGGCTCTCTTCTTCCTGCGGCGCGGGGACGGGCGCGTGTCCGGTCCCCACGCGCAGGCGGTGATCGAGCAGATGCTGGCGGCGGGTGAGCTGACCGGCGCCGAGCACGTCGCCATCGATCGTCGCTCGTGGAAGCCGCTGGCCCTGCTGGTGGGGCCGCTGCCCCAGGCGCCCGCCGCGCCGCCACCGCCCGCGACACCGCCCGCGAAGCCGGCCGCGACGGGCCGAGCGGCGTACGTCGAGCTTCCCACCAGCCTCGACCTGGATGTCGGACTCGGCGGAGGCGAAAGCGAAGGCGAAGGCGCGGCCGGGGAGGTGGCCGGGCCTCCTGGCATCGCCTCGCTGGCCCCGGAGACAGCTTCTGACCTGCCCACGACCACGAACACGATGGCGAACCGACCGCCTGCGCCGGGCCTCGCTTCCTCCTTCGCCAAGGGCCCGCCCGCCACGACCGCTGGCGACGAGAACGCCGACCTGGAGCTGGGTGACGGACTGTCGCTGGAGCTGGTGGAGCGGAAGCCGGCCCGGCCGGCGGTCGCGGGCCCGCCCGCGGGGGCGGCGCCGGTTCCCGCCCCTGCGGCGCCAGGGCCGACCGTGCCCCGGGCGATGATGCGTCCGGCCCCTCCGCCCACGCCGGGGGATCTCTCGGCGGTGCCGGTTCCCGTGTCGCTGTCGGCGTCATCGCACGCGGTGCTGTCCCCGGACGGCGGGGCCGGCGCCGAGCTGCACGAGCCGGATCCCACGCGCCCCGTCTCGATCGGACCCGCCGCGGAGCAGCCGACGAAGAGCGCGCGCCCGCGGACGATCACCGCCGCCCGCACGGGAAACCCGCTGGTGAAGCCGGCCGCGACGCCGCCGCGCTGGCGCCGGCTGGCCATCCCGGGCGCGATCGTGGTCGGGCTGGCCGCCGTCGTCGCGGTCGCGCTGGCGCTGGATCTGCCGGCCCGCCTGCGCCCGGAGCCGGCGATCGCCCAGCTGCTGGGCCCGCTGGGCGCCGAGGTCGCGCAGGATCGGTTCCCCGCCTACGGGCAGGCGGCGCGCCTGCTGGAAGACGCGGTGGCGACGCGACGCCAGGCCCCGCACGTGCGCGCCCAGGCGGCGCTGTTGCTGGCCAGCTCGGTCGTCGTCCACGGCGGCGAGCGCGGGCGGCTGGCGCAGGCCGACGCCCTGCTGCCCGACGGCGGCGGCAAGCCCGATCCGGCGGTGACGCTGGCGCGCGCCTGGCTGGCGCTGGGCAAGGGACGGTGGAAGGAGGCGCAGGAGGCCGCCGACGATCCCAGCGTGCCGCTGGCCGCGAGCGATCGCGCCGTGCTGCGCGGCTGGGCGGCGCTGGGCCGGCAGGACGCGGGGGCCGCCCAGGCGGCGTTCGCCGAGGCCGTAGCCGCGACGCCGCCGCCCGCGCCGTCGCTGGTGGCCGCCCGCTACGCGCTGGCGCTGGCGCGCGAGGCGAACCTGTCCCCCGAGGCGCTGGCCGCCTACCGCGCGGTGCTGGCCGACGCGCCCGCGCACGTGGGGGCGGGCCTGGGCCTGTTGCGATTGTCTCCGCTGGCGCCGGCGGCCCGCCTGAAGCTGGCGCAGACGCTGATCGCCACGCGCGCGGCCGACGCGTCCCGCGCCGAGCTGGCGGAAGCGCACGCCCGCGCCGCCGACGCGCTGGCCGCGATGGGCGACCCGGCGGGCGCGGAGGCGGCGCGCCTGCGGGCGCGGCAAGCCGATCCGTCGTGCGCCGCCCTGGCGATCGCGCGCGGCGACCGCGCCTTGCGCGAAGGGCGGCGCGACGAGGCGCTGCAGGACTACAAGGTCGCGCTGGCAGCGCCCCCCGCCACGCCGCGCACGCCGGCGTTTCAGTTTGCGCGCGTGGGCGCGCTGCTGGCGGCGGGACGCACCCAGGACGCGGTCAAGCTGCTGGCGCGCCTGGAGCAAGGCCTGCCGGCCGATCCGCGCCCACCCTACTGGCGCGGTCAGCTGGCCGAGCGCGGCCCCGCGCCCGACCTGAGCGCGGCCGAGCACGACTACGAGGAGGCGCTGAAGCGCGACCCGGCGTTCGTGCCCGCCAGCCTGGATCTGGCGCGCCTGCGCCTGGGCCAGCACCGGACGGCGGACGCGCTGGCCGTCCTGAAGCGCGCCGAAGGTCAGGGGGCGACGCCGGTCGCGCTGCGCATCGCGCTGGGCGAGGCGCTGCTGGCGTCGGGCAACCCGACCGAGGCCGTGCGCGTGTTCCGCCAGGCCGTCGCGGACGATCCGCAGAATCCGGCGGCGCGCCTGGGCTTCGCTAGCGCGCTTTACGGTTCAGGGGACGCCGCGGCCGCGGGGGCCGAGGTGACGGCGCTGGCGGCGCGCCCCGACAGCGCCACGCTGGGCAAGCGGCTGGGCGACGCGCTGGGCGATCGGATCGGGGAGATGCTGGTGAAGCTGGGCCGGCGCGACGAGGCGCTGGCCTTCTACCGCAAGGAGATCGCGGGCGGCGGCGCCACGCCCTCGACGAAGGTGGCGGCGGCGCGCCTGGCGCTGGAGCGCGGTGATCGCGACGAGGCGCAGCGGCTGGCGGAGGCGGCGGCCGCCGAGGATCCGCGCACGCCGGGCGCGCTGTTCGTGGTGGGCGAGGCGCTGCGCGCGCGGGGCGATCTGGCCGGCGCCCTGGGCGAGCTGCGGCGCGCGCAGGCGGTGGACGCCTCGCCGGCCGTGCAGCTGGAGGTGGGACGGGTGCTGTCGTCGCTGGGGCGTGACGAGGAGGCGATGGCGGCGCTGGGCGACACGGGCGATCTCCCCGAGGCGAACGTCGAGCGCGGGCGCATCGCCCTGCGACGCGGGAACACGGAGAAGGCGGTGGACGAGCTGACGGCCGCGACCGCGCGCCTGCCCGGCAACGCCGAGGCGTTCCTGCTGCTGGGCCAGGCCGAGGATCGCCTGGGCCACGTCGACAAGGCCGAGGCCGCGTTCAAGACGACGGCGCGCCTGCTGCCCGCGTCCGGCGAGGCGCACTACCGCCTGGGCCGCCTGTTGCTGGATCGGGGCGCGGTCGCGGCGTCGCTGCCGCACCTGCGCGCCGCCACCGACCACGCGGCCGCCGGGGCGGCCTGGCGACCCGACGCGTATTTCCAGCTGGGCTTCGCGGAGCAGCGCACGGGCAACCGCGAGCGTTCGGTGGCCGCCTTTCGCCGCTACCTGGAGCTGGCCCCCAGCGACGCCCCCGCCCGCGGCGAGGTCGAGAAGCAGCTGGGCGCGGCGCCCCGCTGACCGCGGCGTCAGATCCGGTAGACGACGCCGCCGCCGGCGAAGAAGTACGGGAAGAAGAAACCGCCCTCGACCTTGACCTCCAGTCCGTTCACGCTGGGGATGCGGAAGTCCAAGCCGGTGAGCAGCTCGAGGATCGGATAGACGGGCGGGAAGTCACCGTCGGTGAAGCGCGAGCCGTGCTGATAGGAATCCGTGTTGCCCTCGCTGGCCTTCAGCTGGCTCTCGGAGCAGGGGCCCGAATTGCACGGCGGCGTCAGCACCGGATAGCACTTCGTCACGTCGCCGGGCGACGAGGCGCAGCCGGCGGTGCCGTCCGACGTGCGCAGCATCTTGCCCGTCACGATGCCCAGGCCCAGCCCGCCGCCGTAATGGAACGTCACGTACTGGCTCAGATCCTTGCGCAGGATGAACGCGGCGTCGATCGAGACGGCGCCCAGGCCCCGGAACTGGACGTAGTCGGTATCCGTGACGGGATTCTTCCCCTTGCCCAGCCAGTTGCCGTCGGGCGGCGACAGCGACTGCCAGGCCACGCCCAGCACGAAGTCGAAGTCGCCGTGCCGGCGGAAACCCTCGAGGCCGACGGAGTACGAGCTGAGGGACTTGCTCTGGTCGAGGAAGACGCCCAGCAACCAGGAGGGCACCGACACCCAGCGCGCGCGCAGTCCCAGGCCGTAACGGGCGCCGGTGGCGTCCTGCTTGGCGATGTCCACCATCGGCACGCCCGCCACGGTGGTGTCGGCGTCGGGCGCGGCTTCGCCGCGGGGGGCCGCTCCTCCGGTGTCGCTGGGCGCGTCGCTCCCCTTCGCGTCGGCCTGGCCCTCGGCCGCCTCGGCATGGGCACGCCCCGCCCCCAGCACCGCCACGCCCCACAACGCCAGCACCAGTCGAAGTCGAACCATGGTCTGTCTCCTCGGAAAAGCCGCGCCAGTATACACACGGGCTCTCGCGCGCCTGCCGACGCCGATCACAGGAAAGCCGCGCCTTTTTGCGCCTCGGCGCTGATGCGCCGCCGGCGCCGCTTGCGGTACTCGCGCAGCGCCACCACGCCGACGCCGATCACGATCGCGATCAGGATGCCGTGCTCGGTGTGGCGCGCGTAGGTCACCACGCGATCGATCTGGCCGCCGAAGAACCAGGCCAGGTAGACCAGCACCGGCACGGACATCGCGGCGGCCAGCGCGTCGTAGATGAAGAACACCGACGGCTTCAGGTGCAGCGTGCCCCCGCAGAAGAAGATCGAGAAGCGCAGGCCGGGCATGAAGCGGCCCAGGAACACCACGCGCGTGCCGAACTTCCGGAAGTACGCGCGCACGCGCAGCTGCCGGCGCGGCGTGAAGTAGCGGCTGGCCCACGGGCTGGCCAGGATCGGTCGCCCGAACCAGCGCCCCAGGAAGAAAGAGAAGGTGTCGCCGGCCAGCACCGCGGTCCAGCAGATCGCGAAGGCCTTGTGCACGTTCAGGTGCAGCGGCAGGTGGCACTCGGCCGACGAGAAATAGCCCGCCGCGATCAGCGACAGATCCTCCGGGATCGGCAGGCCCAGGCCGCACAAAAGCAGAATTCCCGCCAGCCACGCGTACGCCCCCGTCGGCGTCAGAGCGGACAAATGATGGATGAACCACTCCATTACGGGCTCGGGGAGAGAGTTCACATATCACGAAGCACGGCCCAGCGGGGAAACGCCGGGGCGCTCCGGACCGCCTCCAGGGGCTCCGTCCCGACCCCAGCGTCGCTCTCCGCCGCGCGGTGGCCGGGCTCGCGCGGGGCCGCTGGTGTCCGGGGGCCTGTGTAGCGGCCGTTGACACGACGGAGGGCGACACGTAGCTTTGCCCCACACCGGAGGCCTCCCATGCTCTCTTATCGCTCTCTCGTCGTCGCCACTCTGTTTTCCGCTTTCGTCGCCGTCGGTTGCACGCCCGAATATCCGAAATGCGAGACAGACAAAGACTGCAGCTCGAAGAACGAGTTCTGCGTCGCCGGTAAGTGCCAGCAATGCCGCGACACCAAGGATTGCCCCACGGGGTCGTCCTGTAACGCCGGCCGTTGCGACAAGATTGCCAACTACTGCAAGGACAGCTCGGGCTGCCCGGCGGGCACGCCCTGCATCGCGAACCGCTGCACCTCTTGCGCGGCCGACAAGGACTGCCCGGCCGGCACGAAGTGCTGGAAGGGCACCTGCGACGCGAAGAAGCACTGCGCGAAGGACGACGATTGCGCGCAGAACGAGGACTGCCTGAACGGCGTCTGCTCGACGGACAAGCGCAAGTCGGGGCCGCCGCCGTCGTGCACGCTGGGCGCGGTCTTCTTCGACTTCAACGAGTCGGCGCTGACCACCGAGGCCAGCACGACGCTGTCGCGCAACGGCGACTGCCTGAAGCAGGTCTCTCGCCCCGTCACCGTGGTCGGCCACACCGATCCGCGTGGCACGGCCGAGTACAACATCGCCCTGTCCGAGCGGCGCGCGCAGTCGGTGCAGACGTACCTGGAGCGCCTGGGCGTTCAGGGCGCCCGCATGTCGATCCTTCCGCGCGGCGCGCTGGACGCGACCGGCACCAACGAGCCGACCTGGGCGCAGGATCGTCGTGTCGACTTCACCTGGCGCTAAGACCGGGGCGCCCCGCCGCGCGCGCGCGAGTGGGCGCGCGCTGGCCGCGTTCCTGTTGACGGTGTGGGGCGGGTCCTTCGTCGCTGGGTGCGTGACCAGCGGCGACGGCGACCGCATGCGCCACGACATCAGCGATCTGAAGGTCCGTCTGGACGCGATCGACAAGCGCGACGCCGAGTACAAGGAGCAGGTCGTCCGCCTGAAGAAGGTGCTCGACGACGCGACGGCCCTGCTGGCGCGCAACTCGGCGGACGTGGGGGCCAAGGCGGCCAAGAACGAGCAGGACATCGCCGTCGTGAACGGCCGCCTCGAGGAGCTGAACCACACGCTGGAGCAGGAGACCCGCACGGCGGAGGACCTGAAGGTCCGCCTGGCGGCGATGGAGCAGACCCAGGGCAAGATCGGCGACAAGGTCGGGCTGAACATGCCCGACGACAAGGAGCAGCTGTGGGTCCAGGCCGGCCAGCGCCTGGCGCAGGGCCAGCGCGACGAGGGGCGGCGTTACCTTCGCACGTTCATCCAGCGCTTCCCGCAGGACCCGCGCGCCCCGCAGGCGTACCTGCTGCTGGGCCAGTCGTTCAGCCAGGAGAGCAAGTTCGCGAACGCCGCCGCCGAGTTCCAGAAGGTGCTGGACAACTACGCGTCGTCGGCGGAGGTGCCGGAGGCGATGTGGCAGCTGGCGCTGACGTTCACGCAGCTGAAGTTCTGCAGCGACGCGCGCGCGTTGCTGGGCGACCTGATCAAGCGTTACCCGAAGTCGAAGCGGGTCAGCGACGCCAAGAGCGAGCTGCGCCAGATCGCCAAGCTGCCCAAGGCCGAGTGCACCAGCTAGTCCCGGCCGCTTCGCCGCGCTAACCGCCGGCGCGCGCGGTGCCGAAGGCGGCGTTGACGGCGCGGGCGGCGGCCGTCGGGTCGGGCGCCGTCTCCACCGCGCTGATCAGCGCCACCGCGGCGGCGCCCGCCGCGGCCACGGCGGGGACGCGGTCCAGCGTGACGCCGCCGATGGCGACGACGGGGACGGACGCGGTGGCCGCCACCTGGCGAAGGACGTCGAGCCCCACCACCGGATCGGGGTTGGCCTTGGTGGTGGTCGGGAAGATGGGCCCCAGGCCGATGTAGTCGGCCCCGCCGGCGATGGCGGCCGCCGCCTGCGCCGGCGTGTGCGTCGAGACGCCGATGGCCAGACGGCCCGCCGCGACGGCGCGGGCCTCGGCGAGGGGCAGATCGTCCTGGCCCAGGTGCACGGCCTGGGCCCCCACCGCCAGCGCCACGTCCAGCCGGTCGTTCACGCACAGCGGGACGCCCGCCGCGCGGGCGAGCGGCAGGACCGCCCGTGCCAGCGCCGCCAGCGCCGCCGCCGGCGCGCCCTTGGCGCGCACCTGCAACATGGTCGGGCCGCCGGCCAGCAGCCGAGTCGCGCGGGCCGACGCCCGCTCGGCGTCGTGACTTTGCGCCGGCAGCACGTCGAGGATGGCGTAGTAGCCGTGCAGCGCGATCATGGCGCCAGGACCCCCGGATGGGGGCAGGCGCGGACGTCGCTGAACTGCGGAAGGCGCATGCAGGTGGCCCCGACGCTAGCAGAACCGCCGCCCCGATCGCACGGGCACCGCGCCTTCCGACCGCGTAAACTATTCGGCCGTGCCGACACCGTTTCGCTTGAAGACCGGCCTGCGTCCCATGGGCGATCAGCCGAGGGCCATCGAGGAGCTGATGGCCGGCGTGAACCGCGGCGATCCGGCGCAGGTGCTGCTGGGCATCACCGGCAGCGGCAAGACCTTCACCATGGCCAACATCATCGAGCGGGCGGGACGTCCCGCCCTGGTGATGGCGCACAACAAGACGCTGGCCCACCAGCTGTACCTCGAGTTCCGCGAGCTGTTCCCCGACAACGCGGTCCACTACTTCGTCAGCTACTACGACTACTACCAGCCCGAGGCGTACGTCCCCTCGACCGACACGTACATCGAGAAGGACTCGATGATCAACGAGGAGATCGATCGGATGCGCCACGCGGCGACGTACGCGCTGCTGACGCGGCGGGACTGCCTGATCGTCGCCTCGGTGTCGTGCATCTACGGCATCGGCGCCGCCGAGGCCTACCTGGGCATGAAGCTGGACCTGGCCGCCGGCGTCGAGGTGCGGCGGGACGCCGTGCTGCGCCGGCTGGTCGAGATCCACTACGAGCGCAACGACGTCGACTTCGCGCGCGGCACGTTCCGCGTGCGCGGCGACGTGGTCGAGATCTTCCCCGCCTACGAGCGCGAGAAGGCCATCCGCATCGAGTGGTGGGGCGACGAGATCGAGTCGATCTCCGAGGTGGATCCCCTGCGCGGCAAGGTGCTGCGCAAGGTCGAGGAGGTGTCGATCTTCCCCGGCTCGCACTACGCGACCGACACCGACCATCTGGTGAAGGCGCGCGACTCGATCCGCATCGAGCTGCGGCAGCGCCTGACCGAGCTGCACGCCCAGAACAAGCTGGTCGAGGAACAGCGGCTGCAGCAGCGGACGCTGTACGACCTGGAGATGCTCGAGCAGATGGGCCGCTGCAAGGGCATCGAGAACTACTCGCGCCATCTGTCCGGCCGCGCGCCGGGGGAGCCGGCCCCCACGCTGCTGGACTACTTCCCGAAGGACTACCTGCTGTTCGTCGACGAGTCGCACCAGACGGTGCCGCAGGTCGGCTCGATGTGGAAGGGCGACCGCTCGCGCAAGGAGACGCTGGTCGACTTCGGGTTTCGGCTGCCCTCGGCGCTGGACAACCGGCCCCTGCGCTTCGACGAGTGGGAGGCCCGCACGCCCCAGACGGTGTTCGTGTCGGCCACGCCGGCCGAGTACGAGATCCAGAAGGCGCAGGGCGTGATGGTCGAGCAGATCATCCGCCCCACGGGCCTGCTGGATCCGGTCATCGAGGTGCGGCCGGTGGCCTCGCAGGTGGACGATCTGCTGGGCGAGATCCGCGAGCGGGTGAAGGCGGGCGAGCGGGTGCTGGTGACGACGCTGACCAAGCGCATGGCCGAGGATCTGACCGAGTACTACAGCGAGCTGGGCGTCCGCGTCCGCTACCTGCACTCGGACATCGACACGCTGGAGCGCATCGAGATCCTGCGGGACCTGCGCCTGGGCGAGTACGACGTGCTGGTGGGCATCAACCTGCTGCGCGAGGGTCTGGACCTGCCCGAGGTCTCCCTGGTGGCGATCCTGGACGCCGACAAGGAGGGCTTCCTGCGGGCCACGCGCTCGCTGATCCAGACCATCGGCCGCGCGGCCCGCAACGTGCGCGGCACCGTCATCATGTACGCGGATCGCATGACCGCGTCGATGAACGAGGCCATCACGGTCACGCGCACGCGGCGCGCCACCCAGGAGGCCTACAACCTGGCCCACGGCATCACCCCGACGACCATCCAGAAGGCCATCAAGGAGCTGGAGGGCACGGCCCAGGACGACTTCCACGATCTGGGGGACAGCAAGAGCAAGAACAAGCGGAAGCGCCGCTCGGAGGTGCCGCTGGAGGAGATCCCCGACATCCTGCAGGCGCTGCGCAAGGAGATGCACGCGCTGTCGGACGCGCTGGAGTTCGAGAAGGCGGCGGCCGTGCGCGACCGCATCAAGGATCTGGAAGAGATGCAGCTCGCCATCGCGAGCTAGCGTCCGGGCCGCGCATCGAGGAGCGAGATGGACTTCTTCTTCGGGAGAGTTTCGGGAAATTCGGCGCGTTCGGCGTTCGCGCTGTATGAGACGGGGGCGCCGTTCACGGGGCACCCGCTGGACACGCCGTCAGGCGAGAATCGCACCGCCGCGTACCTGGCGCTGAACCCCATGGGCAAGGTCCCGGCCCTGATCGACGGCGACCTGCAGCTGTGGGAGTCGAACGCCATCAACTGGTACCTGGCCGAGAAGTACCCGCAAGCCGGCCTGCTGCCGGCGTCCCTGGGCGGGCGCGCCGCCGTCCAGCGCTGGATGTTCTTCCAGGCGGGCCACCTCTCCCCCGCCTCGCTGCCGATCTTCCGCGCCACCAACCGCCGGGTGCAGCGCCACTGGCAGGTGGGCGGCGATCCCAGCCAGCTGGGCCCCGCGTATGGCGAGCTCGCCCGCTACATCGCCGTGCTCGAGGCAGCCCTCGCCCTGCCCGGCCGCGACTGGCTGGAGGGAACGTTCTCGCTGGCCGACATCGCCTGCGCGCCGCACTTCTGGATGCTGGCCGAGGGGGAGCCTGCCTTCGACCTCGGCCCTACCCCCCACGTGAAGGCCTGGCTGGAGCGGCTGTGGAATCGGCCCGCGTGGAAGAAGGCTGTCGAGGCCACGCTGTCCGGCGGCGGATAGAGGCGCGCTGCCTTCCGCCGGTCAGGCCAGGCGATACAGCAGCCGCCAGACCTTCTTCTCCTCGCGGGCGCACTGGGCTTCCCGCCGCGAGCGGGCGTTCCACAGCGGCCCGGGGTGGAAGCTCCAGGGGGCGTGGCTGTTCACGAACGTGCCCGGCCCCTCCTCCTCCAGCGACGCCATCGCCTCCAGCGCGATGTCGAAGATGTCGGTCATGACGTGGATCTCGCCGCCTGGCTCCAGCAGGCCGCCCAGCTCGCCGATCAGGCCGCTGCCCACCACGCGGCGCTTCTGCTGCCGCGACTTCCACCAGGGATCGGGAAAGTTCACGTGGAACCGGCGCACCGAGCGGGGCGCGAACAGCCGGCCCAGGTCGACGGACATGTTGGCGAACACGTTGCGGACGTTCGTGACGCCCGCCTCCCGGCACAGGCGCTCGGCCCGGGTCACCATCTCGCGGCGGATCTCGACGCCCACCAGGGTCGCCTCGGGGACCACCGGCGACCGCTCGATCAGGAACTGCGCCTCGGCCGAGCCGAGCTCGACCTCCAGGTAGCCGCCGGGGGGCGGCTCGATGCGCGGGACACCCTTGATCTCCAGGAGATCGGACTTCAGCGGGTTGACGTGCTGGCGGATCTTCGGCATCCGTCAGCCCCTCCCCACGCGGGGGAAGGCCCTGCAGCTACCGATCCGGGGACGCGTGGCAGACGTCGGACTGGGCCCGCTGGCGCTCGTCACGGGGAATTCAAAGGACCCTCCCAGGGTCCTTTTCCTGATCATGGAGGTCCGCCGGCCCGAACGGGTCGCCCGGCCGCGCGTCCGCCTTGCCCTCGCCCAGGCGGCGGCGCAGCCCGGCCAGCCGGTCCGCCAGCGCCTGCAGCCGCGCGCGCGCGCCGGCCACGGATTGCCGCGCGTCCGCCAGCGCGGTGCGATCGTCTCCGGAGCTGCTGCCGTCGTCGACCAGGCGCAAACCCATGCTCGAACCTCTCAGGCTTTGCTGGGGGCAGGATTGCTGATCTGCGGACCGTTGTGCTTGCGATCGAGGTGGTTGATCCACAGCTGCTGAAAGATGCCGATCAGATAGCTGGTGAGCATGTACACGGCCAGGCCGGAAGGCAACACCAGCGAGAAGGCCGTGAACATGATGGGCATCATGAACGACATCATCGCCTGCTGCTGGTTGTCCGGGGACGTGGGGGACATCTTCATCTGGACGAACATGACGCCACCCATCAACAGCGGCGTGATGTAGTACGGGTCCTTGGCGGTCAGGTCCTTCAGGTGGAAGATGAAGGGCGACCGGTACAGCTCGACCGCGTAATTCAGCGTCGAGTAGAGCGCGATCCAGATCGGCATCTGGATGAGGCTGGGCAGGCAGCCGCCGAACGGGGAGACGCCCTGTGACTTGTACAGGTTCATCGTCTCGACCGACTGGCGCTGCTTGTCGTTCTCGTACTTCTTGCGGATGGCGGCCAGCTTCGGCCCCAGGCGCTGCATCTTCTTCGCCGACAGCAGCGACTTCTGCGTCGGGTACCAGGTCAGCATGCGGATGAAGATCGTCAGCAGGATGATGGCGATGCCCCAGTTGTGCACGTAGCGCTGGAAGAACTTCAGCAGCCACAGCATCGGCACCGAGATGACGGACAGCGTGACGTCGACCGACTTCGTCAGCTTCACGTCCAGGCCGCCCGGCCGGACCTCGTCCAGATCCGAGATGACCTTGGGACCGACGTACACGATGAAGGCGTAGGTGGTGCTGCCTCCCGGGGGCAGGTTGCGCTCGGCGAACGACAGCTGCGTGACGGCGTTCCCGTTCCCCGCGAAGGACGCCGCGCACTTCCGCTCCTTGGGCGGCGTCTCGGGGTAGGGAACGACGGCCAGCAGGAAGAACTTCTCGTCGGTGCCGATCCAGTTAACCCCGCCGACCTTCTGGACGGGCTCCTTCTCCAGCTTCTCGATCGAGACGCGGGTGGTGTCGTCGTCGACGTGGCACAGCGCCGCCGCCGTGTTGCCGGTCGAACCCGACAGGAATCCGCCCTTGGCCTCGGGATCCTGGTGGCCCGACAGCTGGATCGACAGGTGATGGTCCACCGGGGCCGTCCCCTGGTTGGCCACGGTCACGTCCAGCTGCATGCGATAGCGATTGCTGTCGAACGTGAACCGCTTCTCGATGCGGACCGCGGCCGTCTCGGCGCGGTAGATGACCTGCTGGATGCCGGCCGGCGGCGGGGGCGCGTCCTCGACCAGGCGCCAGGCAGCGTCGGCGGGGGCCGGGAAGCCGGAGTCCGGGAAGCTGATCCGCAAAGGAGCCAGCTTGGCGTCTTCCGTGCGCACCAGGTCGATTCCCAGCGACGCGGGATCGCCCGGCCGGGCCTTGTACTTCGGCTGGGTCAGGCGGGCGTGGCGCAGCGAGGCGCCCCGGTTCGAGAACACGAACTCCTCGGTGGCGGTCTCGATCTTCGTCTCGCGCTCGGGGTACGCGCTCTGGGCGGCGCCGGGCTGTCCGGCGGCCGGGGTCCCAGCCGGCGCCGCGGCGGCGGCGTCCTCCGCCGGCGCGACGGGTTTGCTCGCTTCAGTCGCTGCGTGCTGCGCGGGGGGCGGCGGCGGAGGGGGCGGCGGCGAGAAGAACTTCGCCCACACCACCAGGATGACGCCACACAGAACTACCGCCCATATCGTCCGTTTGTCCACGGGGCTACCCTCGTCCGGTTTCGTTCGGCACCGGATCGAGTCCCCCGGCACACAGTGGATGGCACCGACCGAGCCGGAACAGCGTCAGCCGCAAACCCTTCATGACCCCGTGCCGGCGCAACGCCTCCTCGGCGTAGCGCGAACACGAAGGCTCGAATCGACAGCACGGGCCAAAGAACGGCGCCAGCGCCGCGCGGTAGGCCCGCACCAGCAGAATCAGCAGGCCGGTCATCGCGAGCCTGGTCTCGAACCGCCGAGGCGACGCGCCAGCTCGGAGAGCTCGGCGCGAAACGCGGCCGCCGGCAGGCGCTCGGCGCCCGCGCGCGCCAGGACCACCACGTCGGTCCCCGGCGCGAATTGATGACCGAGGTGCCGACATCCCTCCCGGACGATCCTCTTGATGCGATTCCTGATCACGGCGTTGCCGACCTTGCGGGTCACAGTGATACCAAACCTCGCCTCCGCCGCCAGAGCGGGCGCGCGGAAATCGTCCCGCTTGAGGACGAAGAACTGGAACAGCTTCCCGGAAACCCGCCGGCCGGAGCCCTGCACCCGCAGGAACTCGCGGCGCTTGCGGATGCGGCGGGCGCGCGGAAACCGAAATCCGATCGGCACGCGGCGCCTGCCCGTCCTCTAGGAAGTCACGTTCGAGGCCGGAGGCCGGCTACTTCTTGGCGATCGTGACGGTGAGCTGCCTGCGGCCCTTGCGGCGGCGGCGGCGCAGCACGTTACGGCCGGCGGCGGTCTTCATGCGCTTGCGGAACCCGTGGGTTCGCTTGCGGCTCTTACGATGTGGTTGAAAGGTCCTTTTCACGACTTACCTCCGACTTCGGGCGTCCGTGAACCGGCCACCACGCCCCGAGAAAGGGGCGCCTGAAATAGCATTCGACGGGGGGCGTGTCAAACCCGGGGACCACACCCCGGAATCGATCGAGGTTTTTGCGGTTCGCGCTGGGCCGCGCGCGAAACCTCCGTCGACGAATGCCGATACGCCGCGCGCGCCACATCTGCGACGCGGGAATTTCGTGGGGTCTTCACAGGTCGGTTTCTCCTGCCCGTCGGGACGGTGACGATTCCGTGACCGCCGATCTCTCCAGGGCCCATGAGATGCGGCTTGGCGCGATCACACATCGCCGCGCGCTGAAAAATCCACAGCGGTGCTGATCGGGGTCCGCGGCGAGGCAAAAAACGCGTTTGATTCCGCCCGATTTAGCCCCGGCGACGGGGGGCGGAAAATTGGCCCGCGCGCGCGCGGCGCGACCGCATGTCAAAAAAATTGCACTGATTACGGCGATCTTCCCCGCGGCGCCGTCCGTCGTCTTGAAGGTCGAGGAACGGCTCTGCTAAACAAGCGTCCGCCCGCCACGTTGCTGACGTGGGCTTCCGAAGCCAAGGAGCATGGGCAAAGAGTCTTCCGAGCGGGGGCTCTTTTTTCATACCGGCCGCTTCTGCCGGTGGTTTGTTTCGCTGTGCCCGAAGCTGTGGACAAACAGGGGGAATAGCTTTGCAAGTGTCCGTGACGATTCTGGTTCTGCCGGTGTGTCCCCTGTGGATGGATTGCGTTCATGCTTGATCTCTGGACAGAGGCCGTACGCTCGATCGAGCCCATGGTGAAGCCGGCCCACCGGGACCTGTGGCTGCGGCCGATCACCTGCGTGGCCATCGGTGATGGGCACATCCAGTTGCGGGCGCCGAACCGCTATCACAAGGAGTGGTTCGAGGACAATTTCCTGCCCTCCATCCTTCGGGATCTCGAGGCGCGCGCGCAGCGGTCGTTCGTGGTGGACTTCGAGGTCGCCCAGGACGACGACTTCGGCGCGGCCACGGTGGCCACGCCGGCCCCCGAGCGCATCAGCGCGCCCACGCCCCGGCATGCGCCGGCGCCGGACCTGATCGGCCGCTACACCTTCGACACGTTCGTGGTCGGTCCGACCAACCAGTTCGCGCACGCCGCCGCCCGCATGGTGGCCGATGCCCCGGCGTCGCGCTGGAACCCGCTGTTCATCTACGGCGGCGTGGGCCTGGGCAAGACGCACCTGCTGCAGGCGGTCGGGCACGAGCTGCACCGCCAGCACCCCGACTGGGTCGTCACCGCCGTGACGGGCGAGAAGTTCGTCACCGACTTCATCGGCGTGATGATGTCGCAGAAGCGCGGCGGCCTGTCGTCGATGGAGCAGTTCCGCACGCGGTATCGAGAGATGCCGGACGTGCTGCTGGTCGACGACGTGCAGTTCCTGTCGAACAAGGACAGCTCGCAGGACGAGTTCTTCCACACCTTCGAGGCGCTCTACAAGGCGCACAAGCAGATCGTCCTGACATCCGACAAGCTGCCGGCCGAGCTGCCCGGCGTCGAGGACCGGCTACGCAGCCGCTTCACCTGGGGCCTGATCGCCGAGGTCGAGTCGCCCGATCTCGAGACGCGCATCGCCATCGTCAAGCACAAGGCAGAGCAGGAGAAGCTGCACCTGCCCGACGAGGTGGCCACGTACATCGCCGCCCACATTCGCAGCAACGTGCGGGAGCTGGAGGGCGCGCTGCTGCGCCTGGCGGCGCGCGCGTCGTTCCAGAACCAGCCGGTCACCATGGAGCTGGCGCGCGATGCGCTGCAAAAGCTCATCTCGCTGGCGCCCACGGGGCTGACGGTCGAGGGCATCCAGCGCGAGGTGGCCGCCTACTTCGACGTCAAGCTGCACGACCTGAAGGGGCCGAAGCGGCACCGTTCGGTGGCGCACCCACGCATGGTGGCGATGTACCTGTGCCGCAAGCTGACCTCGATGAGCTTCCCCGAGATCGGCAGCCGCTTCGGCGGCAAGGACCACTCGACGGTGATCAGCGCGGTCCGCAAGATCGAGCGGCTGTGCACCGAGGATCCGGCCCTGCGCAGCGTCGTCAACACGATCGAGACCCACCTGCGCCAGCCGTGAGCGGTCCCGTCGTGGGACCGCCGCAGAAGCGCCTGGACTCGTCCTGGGGCGCGCCCGCGCGCGTCCGCGAGGGATCACGCATCGGGCCTCGTGGGCGCGCCAGCGGGCATGCGCAGGCGCCCCGTGGCGCACGCGCCAGCGCTCGTGGGCCCGTCGGCAGTCGTGCCTTCGCCAACGGTCGTGCGTCCACCAGCGGTCCCGCGCTCGCCAGCGGTCGTTCGCTCGCCGGCGGGCGCGCCAGCTGCCTGAGGCGAGGCGGCCGTGGCGCTCTCGGTGCGCCGCGGAGCGGGCGAGGGCCGAGGAATTTTCGCGCCGATCGGGGATCGCTCGCCAGCTGTGGAAGGATTGTGTTGAAATGTCGATCTCGGGGCGCGGCGGTGATTCTCACGTGCCCACCCCCGCCCGCGTCCCCCGGTCCCCCACAGATGTTCGAGAGCGCTCACCGACGGAGAAATAGAGTTATCCACATCTCCACAGGGCCTACGGCTTCTGCTGTTAAGATTTAATCTATTAAGATACGGAACGTGTGAAAACTCAGGTCCGGCCAGGGCGCCAGGTACCCGAGGTGCGGAGCCAAGTAAGGAGCGAAGCGATGGACTTCAAGATCGACAAGAACGAGTTTCTCCGGGGGTTGTACCTCGCGCACGGCATCGCCGACCGGAAGAGCACCTTGCCCATCTTGGCGAACGTGTTGCTCCGGACCGAAGGCAAGGATCGGGTGCTCTGCGGCGCCACGGATCTGAACGTCACGGCCCTGGCGAACCTGTCGGCCCGGGTCGAGAAGGAAGGCGGCCTGACCGTGTCTGCCCGCCAGATCTACGAGATCGTGAAGGGCCTGCCCGGGGACGAGGTGCGTGTGCGCCGCACCGAGCAGAACTGGGCGGAGATCCGCGCCGGCAAGGTCGAGTTCAAGGTGGTGGGCATGGCGGACCGCGACTACCCGAAGCTGCCCAGCGCCAAGGAGACCGAGACGTTCAAGGTCGATTCGGCCACGCTGCGCGACATGATCGGCAAGACGATCTTCTCGGTGTCGCAGGACGAGACGCGCCAGCACCTGGCCGGCGTCCTGTTCGAGTGGGACGGCGCCAACGCGCGCATGGTGTCCACCGATGGCCACCGCCTGTCGAAGGTGGGGCGGCCGCTGCCCGGGGGGCAGAAGCTGGACAAGGGCGTGCTGATTCCCCGCAAGGGCATCCTGGAGGTGCGGCGGGCCATCGAGTCGCGCGAGGCCCCCTGCGAGATCGGCATCGGTCAGGGGTACTTCGTGCTGAAGGCCGACGACGTCAGCCTGTGCGTGAAGCTGATCGACGGCCAGTTCCCGCCCTACGACCAGGTGATCCCCAAGGACAACGAGCGCGCCTTCACCGTGTCGCGCGTGGCGCTGCTGGATGCCCTGCGCCGGGTCGCCATCATGTCCTCGGACAAGACCTGGGGCGTGAAGATCGCCATCGACAAGGGCAAGCTGCGTGTCGAGAGCGACAACCCGGACCTGGGCGCGGCGCGCGAGGAGATCGACGTGCCGTACAAGGGCGCGGCGGCGCAGATCGGCTTCAACGCGCGCTACTTCATCGATCTGCTGTCGGAGATCGAGACGCCTGACGTGCGGGTCGAGCTGTCGGGCGAGCTGGATCCGGGCGTGATTCGACCGGCCGACGGCAGCGACTACGTGGGCGTGGTCATGCCGATGCGCCTCTGAGCGGGCGTCGCCCGGGCCACGAGCCTCGCCTTGCGTATCGAGCGGTTTCGAGCCGTGGGGTGGCGGAACCTCGAGCCGCTGGACCTGGCATTCGACCCGGCGGCGTCTCTGCACGTGCTGTTCGGACAGAACGGGCAGGGCAAGACCAACGTCATCGAGGCGCTGTACTTCCTGGCGACGTTCCGGTCGTTCCGCACCACGCAGGCGGGCGATCTGATCCGCCGGGACGGGACGGAGGCGCGCGTGTCGGTCGACCTGCAGACGATGGACGCGGCGCGCCTGGTGGAGGCGCGGCTGTTCCGCGAGGGCGCCGGCGGGAAGGCGACGGTGAACCGGACCATCTCGGTGGACGCCAAGCCCGTCAGGCGCGTGTCGGCCGCGTTTGGTGTGCTCAGCGCGGTGCTGTTCGTGCCCGAGGATCTGATGCTGGCGCGGGCAGCCCCGGCGGCCCGGCGGCGTTTCCTGGACATGGCCGCGGCCGGAACGGCGCCGGCCTATCTGGCCGAGTCAGCCACCTTCCAGCGCGTGCTGCGCGGCCGGAACGCGCTGTTGCGCAGCGGCCGAGCGGCCGGCTCGACCGCCTGGCTGGACACCGTCGACGAGCAGCTGGCCCAGGCGGGGGCGCGGGTGGTGATGCGGCGCCGGGCGTTCGTGCGGGACATGGCGCCCCAGGCACAGGAGTTCTTCCGGGCGCTGCACGCCGATCTGGCGGTGCGGCTGGTCTACGACGCCGACGAGACGGTCGCGGGGGCCTCGACCGAGGAGGCGGTGGCGGTCGCGCTGCTCGACGGCCTGGGGGCGCGCCGGGCGACGGATATCCGGCGGCGTCACACGACGTTCGGGCCGCAGACGGACGACCTGGGTCTTCACCTGGGCGGCCACCTGGCGCGGGAGCACGCGTCGCAAGGGCAGCTCCGCTCGCTGATGCTGGCGTTGAAGCTGGCCGAGCTGGTGCTGGTGGGGCGGGCGCGCGGCGAGACGGGCGTGCTGCTGCTCGACGACGTGCCGAGCGAGCTGGACCCGGAGCGGCGGCGGTTCCTGTTCGAGACCCTGACCGCGCTGGGCTGTCAGTGCGTGCTGTCGGTCGCCGATCGGGGGGTGGTTCCGGCCGTGGCAGGGCGCGCCGACATCCAGGTCGCCGGGGGTCGCGTGACGGTGGTCCCGGCCGGCCAGGAATTCTCTTTACTTGCTGGTAACTGAATGCTAGATATCTGGAACCTTTAGTATTTTTGGCAATCGTGCCTGGCTTCGTGTCTGAAATGACCCGTGCCTTCCGGACCTGGGTTCCGGCGGCCGGGCAGGTCTCGGCGGGCGGTCGGTTCGAACGTTGCGCCGCGTGAAAATGGCTTCGGCCCCGAGGACGTAATTTGGCAGCGAGCGACGCCCCGACGACGCCGGTGGAACCCGGCGTTTACAACGAAGAGAGCATCCAGGTCCTGAAGGGACTCGAGGCGGTTCGCAAACGCCCGGGGATGTACATCGGCGACACGGACGATGGCAGCGGCCTGCACCACATGGTGTACGAGGTCGTGGACAACGCGGTCGACGAGGCGCTGGCGGGCTACTGCACGCGCGTCGACGTGACGATCCTGTTCGACGGGTCGGTCTCGGTCGACGACAACGGCCGCGGCATCCCGGTCGGTGAGCACCCGGTCGAGAAGCGGTCCACCGCCGAGGTGGTCATGACCGTGCTGCACGCGGGCGGCAAGTTCAACCACTCGAATTACAAGGTCTCGGGCGGCTTGCACGGCGTGGGTGTCTCCGTCGTGAACGCGCTGTCGGATCTGCTGAAGCTGGAGATCAAGCGCGAGGGCAAGACCTGGTACCAGGAGTACCGCAAGGGGGACCCGGTCTCCCCGATGAAGGCCATCGGCGTGTCGGAGAAGACGGGCACGAAGGTGACCTTCCACCCCGATCCAGAGATCTTCAAGGGCACCGAGTTCAGCTTCGAGATCCTTTCGCAGCGGTTGCGGGAGCTGTCGTACTTGAACCGGGGTCTGATGATCACGCTGCGCGACGAGCGCACGGACAAGTTCCACGAGTTCCACTCGCAGGGCGGGATCATGGAGTTCGTGGCCGATCTGAACTCGTCGAAGACGACCATCCACGACAAGCCGATCGGCGTCCTGGGTGAGTTCGAGGGTACCCAGGTCGACGTGGCGATGCAGTGGAACGACTCGTACCAGGAGTCGATCTACTGCTTCACGAACAACATCAAGAACAAGGATGGCGGGACCCACCTGACCGGTTTTCGTGCGGCGCTGACCCGCACCGTGAACGCCTACGCCCAGTCCGCGGGGCTGTTGAAGGACCTGAAGAATGGGCTGGGCGGTGACGAGATCAGCGAGGGGCTGACCGCGATCGTCTCGGTGAAGCACCCCGACCCGAAGTTCTCGAACCAGCCGAAGGACAAGCTGGTCTCGTCCGAGGTGAAAGGGATCGTCGAGCGGGTCACCAACGAGAAGCTGGGCCGCTTCCTGGAGGAGCACCCGCGCGAGGCGAAGCAGATCATCGAGAAGGCGGTGCTGGCGGCGCGCGCGCGCGACGCGGCCCGCAAGGCGCGCGAGATGGTGCAGCGCAAGGGCGCCCTCGATTCGTCGTCGCTGCCCGGCAAGCTGGCCGACTGTCAGGAGCGCGATCCCGCGAAGTCCGAGCTGTACATCGTCGAGGGCGACAGCGCCGGCGGCTCCGCCAAGCAGGGCCGCAACCGGAAGGACCAGGCCATCCTGCCCCTGCGCGGCAAGATCCTGAACGTCGAGAAGGCGCGGCTGGAGAAGATGCTGTCGTCACAGGAGATCGTGACGCTGATAACCGCGCTGGGCTGCGGGGTGGAGAAGGAAAAAGAGATCGAGAAGATCCGCTACCACCGCATCATCATCATGACGGACGCCGACGTCGACGGCAGCCACATCAGGACGCTGCTGCTGACGTTCTTCTACCGGCACTTTCCCGAGATCGTCGCCAGCGGGTACCTCTACATCGCCCAGCCGCCGCTGTATCGCGTGAAGAAGGGCAAGAAAGAGCTGTACCTGAAGAACGAGCAGATGCTGGAGGACTTCCTGCTGGAGAGCGCGGCCGAGAACTTGAGCCTGCGCCACCCCGATGGCGGCGAGCCCATCGTGGGGGAGGCCCTGCGCGCCTACACCCGGGCCGCCGGGAAGTACAAGCGCCTGCTGTCGGTCATCGACCGGAAGTGCGACGCCCGCATCGTCGACGCCATCGTGAAGACGTCGAAGCTGACGAAGGCCGATCTGGCCGATCAGGCGGTGGTGGCGAAGGCGCTGGCGCGCCTGCAGGAGTACTTCGATAAGTACGCGCCCGAGCTGTCGGATGCGGTGATCCGCATCGCCCCCGACACCGAGCACGGCGGCTTCAAGATCGTCGTGCCGGTGGGCGCGGGCAAGACCGGTGGTGTGCGCAAGGCGACCACGATCGACTTTGCCTTCCTCGACTCGCCCGAGTTCATCGACCTGTCCGAGATCTATGCCCAGCTCGTGCCGCTGGGCCCGCCCCCCTACATCCTCGACAACGGTGGCGAGACCGAGGAGTTGCAGCGGCTCGAGGAGCTGGCGAACCGGGTGAACGAGCTGGGCAAGAAGGGCCTGGCCATCCAGCGCTACAAGGGCCTCGGCGAGATGAACCCGGAGCAGCTGTGGGAGACCACGATGGATCCGACGCGGCGAACGCTGCTGCAGGTTCGCGTCGAGGATGCTTACGAGGCGGACAAGCTGTTCTCGACGCTGATGGGCGATCTGGTCGAGCCGCGGCGCGAATTCATCGAGACCAACGCCCTGAACGTTCGCAACCTGGACGTCTGACGTTCGGCCCGCGCCCGACCAGAGGCGGCGGTGGAGGGGGCGCGGTCAGGCGCGGATGTTCTGGATGACGGCCTTGTTCATGTCGTGCATGGCCGCCAGCATCTGGCTGATCAGCTGGTTCATCTCGGAGATCTCGTTCATGCGAAGCTGAAGGCGCTGCATGGCCGCGGGATCGTCCTTGACGGCGTCGGGCAGCTTGCCGTCGCGAACGGCGGCCATCAGGTCGGTGTCGGACTGCGCGAAGAACTTCGTGACGTCCTTCGCGTCCGAAGCGGAGCTCGACTTGCTGGTCGACGACGATGAGGACGACTTGCTCTTGGTCGACTTGGATGACGACTGCTTGGTCTCGGCGCTGGGCTTGTCGTCCGTCGCGCTGCCGGTGGTCGCCGTGCCGGCCTCCCCCTGGCTGACGACCGGAGTGGTCGTGGCGGTGGTCTCGCCGGTGCCCGACGTCGTGCTGGTCGCGGACGTCGCGGACGGCGTGTCCGAGGCCGTGGTCGCGGAAGCGGGCGAGTCCGCGGACTTCTTGGTGGAGGCCGTCTTCCCATCCGCGACGGTGGTCGCCGGCGGCGGCGCGTCCGGCTCGGTGGTGGTCGAGGGGAGTGAGGTGGGGAGGTTGGTGAGCGGTCCCATCATGGCCTCGGCGTCGTGCAGGAAGGAGCCGACGTCCTTTCCGAGGTCGCCGTAGTTGCCGCCCACGACGTCGAGGGCGACGTCGACGAGATCGTTGCCCACGGCCTTTAGGCTGTCGGGCAGGACCGAGTCGACGACGGACTCGGCCGCGGTCTTGACCAGGTTGATGGGGTTGAGGGAATCGAGCAGGCCCATGAGCGCGTCCTTTCGTTCAGGCGTCGCCGGGGTGGCGACGGCTATGGGTCGCTATCGGTGCTGTCGTCCGCGCGTTGCGCGGGGACACGCTGGCCGGGCGCGGCCTGGCCGATCACCGGCGAGGGCGCGGGGCGCGTCGGCGGACGCACCGGCAGGGCGGCCACCAGCTCGTCGCGCATCGCGGACAGCTTGGCGTGACCCGGTTCATGGGCCAGGCCGCGCTGGACCTGGGCGACGGCCCGCTCCAGGCGGCCCTGCCGGCGCAGGACCGCCGCGTGGAGCGAATACGTCCACGCGCACCGGTGGTCGCAGGCGATCAGCCCGCGGCAGACGACATCAGCCTCGACGAGACGGCCGGCCCGGTACAGCTGGTGGGCGAGCTGCCGGGCTCGATCGATGACGCCGGGCGGGATGTCGAGCAGCTCACGAACCGTCACCCGCTCCAGAAGCGCGGCCGTATCGGGCCGAAGAACGTCCATGCGAACCTCCCGCGGCGCGCGTGGCGCCGGCGGGTGTTGTTCGGAGCTGCGGCCAGAAGGTTGCCGGAGGTCGGTACGCCACCCGGCGTCGGCCGGGTGGCGGAACGCATCGATGGCGGTCGATCGCCGTTCAGCCCGACAGCGAAGATCCCGTTGGCGTGGCCTGAAATGCATCGAGGCGTCGGCCCTGGGGGCGGACGCCTCGAAAGCGATCGGAACGAACGCTGCTCAGTTCAGCAGGCGAAGATCCGGTCGAGCTTCTCCTCAATCTTCACTTCCTTGCTCTTCGTGGCGACCGCGATCTCCTTCACCAGGAGCGTGCGCGCCGTGTCCAGCATCTTGCGCTCGCCGAAGGACAGCTCTTTGTCGCCCTTCAGACGCTGCAGATCCCGCAGGACCTCGGCGATCTCGAACACCGAGCCGGTCTTGATCTTCTCCATGTACTCCCGGTAGCGCCGGTTCCAGGTCTGGCCTTCCACGGCCACTTCCCGGCTCTTCAGGATCGCGAAGACCTCGTCCACCTCGTCCGCCCGGATCAGCTCCCGCAGACCGACGGCGCCCGCGTTGCGCGTCGGGATCATGATCTTCATCCCATTCTCGAGAATTTTGAGAATGTAGAACGTTTGCTTGTTAGCCGAAATCTCGCGCGTCTCGACGCCCACGATCTGGGCAACCCCGTGAGCCGGGTAAACGGCAAGATCTCCCACTCGGAAAGTCGGCTCCATATGACGAAAGCTCCTCGCTGAGGGCGGTTTGGAAAGCTCGCGTACCTTATCACGCCGCCCCCGGGCCGGCAATCGCAAACGGGGTAGCCGGAAACGATAGCAACCGCCCGCGTTACGACGGCGCAGGCGCCTGGAGCACCCCCTCTACACGCTGCTAAGGGACCGCAGATACTCCACAATCGTCGCGACCCCGAAACCGGTGCCGCCCTTTCCGAAGATTCCCCATTCCTTGTCCGCGGTCGACGGACCGGCCAGGTCGACGTGCACCCAGGGGGTCTTGCCGACGAACTCCTTCAAGAAGTGGCCGGCCGTCAGCGCTCCCCCCGCGCGGTCACCGGTGTTGCGCATGTCCGCGATGTCCGATTTCAGCTGCTCCATCAGTCTGGGCGGCAGCGGCAGGCGCCACATGTCCTCGCCCGCGGCCCGCGCCGCCCCCAGCCACTTCGCGGCCAGATCGTCGTTGTTGCTCATGACGCCGGCGGTGTGGGGGCCCAGCGCGACGATGCAGGCGCCGGTCAGCGTGGCGAAATCCAGGATGGCGTCGGGGTGCAGGCCCAGGCCGTAGGTCAGGGCATCCGCCAGGGTCAGGCGCCCTTCGGCGTCGGTGTTGTTGATCTCGATCGTCTTGCCGGCCATCGAACGGATCACGTCGCCCAGCTTGTACGCCGTTCCGGACGGCATGTTCTCGGTGCACGCGGCCAGGGCGTGCACCTCGATGGGCAGGTTTTCTTCGGCGACGACGGTCATCGCCGACAGCACGGCCGCCGCTCCGGCCATGTCGGCCTTCATGCCCATCATGCCGTCGTTGGTCTTCAACGACAGACCGCCCGAGTCGAACGTGACGCCCTTGCCGACCAGGACGACGCGTGCGACGGGGCTGGGCGGCCGCCAGGCCAGATGGATGAATTGCGGGGGCTCGGCGCTGCCCTGCGAGACGGCCAGAAAAAGTCCCATGCCGCGCGCGCGGCACTCGTCGGGTCCCAGGATGGTCGCTTGCACACCGGCGGCGCTGGCGCGGGCCGTGGCCTGCTCTGCGAGGCGGGTGGGGGTCAGAAAACCGGCCGGTTCGTTCACCAGGTCTCGCGCCTGTGCGATGGCGGCGGCGACGCGCGCGCCCCGGGCCACCGCCCGGGCGGCGGCGTCCGCGCCGAGGTGGTCGGACGTCTGCAGGCGGATGGTCTCCAGCGTGCCCGCCT